>Ga0214480_100013_pt1 | contig 58565 bp, 43 predicted proteins | sample M1_20Mar14CPVII9_3_FD_165042 | JGI IMG/M metagenome (GOLD analysis project Ga0214480, IMG submission 165042) | Marine eukaryotic communities from Monterey Bay, California, United States - M1_20Mar14CPVII9sort6BwellE17 | ecosystem: Environmental > Aquatic > Marine > Unclassified | place: USA... | reverse complement strand
CATAATTAAATACCGTAGTAATGGGTTATGCCGTGATGGGAAATGTGCTGCCACTAAAATCCAACATGTTTGGAGAGGGTATATACTTCGACTACATTTTACCCGGCTGCATGATAATGTTAACATTATCCAACGTGTATGGAAGGGATCACATGCCCGAGGTAAACTCACTACTGCCGAGCGTATCCTAATTAACACTGGTGGTGATAAGGACCATGTTGACTTACACCGAGGGTTGAGAATGAAGAAAAAGGGAATTCGTCGTTCCGTATCTCATCGCGTAACTGGATCAAGAAGAAGATATGCTGAGGCCTTAGTGATTGCACTACCCTCTGCCATTGTTATCCAACGATATGTTCGTCGCTTCTTTGCAATTAAGTTGGTATCCAAGTTGAAGGAGAGTGTATGTTGTGATCCATCTATCACTGACAATAACCCCTCTCACAATCTGGATTATCCCAATCATCCATGCCCACCAAGAAACTACCTGAGGTTGTGTCGATGAATGATGGGGAGAATGGGGAGACATTGGATGGTTCGAGTGGACTGGTAGATATTCTCCAAGACACCACTATGTATACTGCCCTCAAGGATATTCCCACATGGGGTGGACGGATGAATCAATCCTATACTGGCTATACCAAGTCTGATCCCAACAAGAAGAGTGAAGAAGAATGGGGATCACTATTAGATTGGCCCGTATGTTATGATGATATCCAAGAGGATACCGTCAAGGATTGGCAGTGGATTGATCTCATGACTAGGAAATTCGCTAGCCGAGGGAAGTTTGCCGGTCGAGAAGTTATGCCGTATGATTCATTGTTGATTGTGATGTTGCTTGCGTCATCGATAACTACTATGAAAAGTTTGGTTTTGAGTTGCGGCACTTTTGGTACCCTCTGTTTTATTGGTTTGAAAGAAATTCCACTGCACGCCCATCAATGGGGAGATAATACCAATTGTGTATGTCGTGATACATATGGTAATGACCACGAAGAATGGGGAGAATGGAGAGCCATAGGTAACAATGATGATACTATTTGGTTGTTGGTTAAGGATACCGTATCATCATACTCAAAATGGATGCGCTGGTCAAATTTGTGGAAGGGAAAGGAGAAGAATAAACTGGTTGTGTTATTGTATGATAGTTTTGTTGGATTGCATTCGAATTGTGCCCATTATTACACACCAAATGTGGAATCATACCATTGGATATCATCGTATCCTTCAATCATAACAATTGGATCAACATTTAGTATTGGTGAAACATCCACCCGTGCATCAGATATAAATCATAGTGTACACGCAATCGTTCCGGTAGACGGGGAGCACAATAATGTGTATAGTGGCAACTGTTATATTGATGGACGTAATAAGATGATTTGGTATACTAGTGGAATCGTTAGTATAGGTGACGCTCGTCAACGGTACAGATTAATAAACGACGTGTGTACTAGCATTCCATCAACTGTGTACCAAGACGATACCCATTGCAGTATTATTATACAGTCGGATATGATTCAAGACATCATATTGAACTTGAAAAGTGATAACAATGATTTTGAAGACATCATATTGAACTTGAAAAGTGATAACAATGATTTTGATTTGAGAAGACGTACATCGAATGATACAACAATGAATCATATATCGGATATACAACAATGTGATCATATGCACGGTACTACGGATGCTATTGGTATTAATACAGTCGGAAGACTTGGCAATGGAGATGACCAGGCAATCACTGCTAGAGATGGGGAGCGCATATCAAGCTCGTGTGTGATGATAAGGACCGAGGATAAATTGGTATATGACTACATCAATCCGGCACGCATCAGAATCAAATCATCCATTGGCAATGTTTCTTACATTTACAGTACATCTAGTCAACATACTACACGAACTACGTCGGTTATATACATTACCATCATGTCCATTATTGGCAGGAAGGATGTCAACTCAACAACTCATGTAACATTACACCAGAACCTAAACTTGGATGGAATACACATTCGACGACACCATACGGGAGATGATAACAATGGATTAGATAATGTAATGTATACTATTAGTGAGGTTAACAATGATTCAATCAGTACATCGGACGATAATGTTGACACTATTAAGCCAAGTACAACATCCACTTCCAAGGAGAAAGAGATAATGAATGGTGAAGTTGAGATCGATTATCTACACCCTGAAGCCTCCACACTGGCAACAAGAAGTACAGACATGAGAGTGAACGACGGAAAAGGTTACACATCTGTAACAATCAATCGTATGAATCCATCAGACTTGTGCATACTCTATGATGTAGTGACGAGGAGTAATATCTTGTGGGAACTAACTCTTGTGATTAAAAGAAAGTCATTAAGATCATGGGGAGCGAGTAAGATATATCCAGACGGAGGTCATTGGACAAATCAGTTGGCTCATGTAACCAAGTGCCAAGTCGAATGGTTGGGGAGTGTTACAGAAACGCATTCTATGGGTTACATGTGGAAAGATAAGAGGATACCCTATTGGTGGCTCCGTAAGAGTGAACTTTGGACAGCTGCTTTTGGATCTTTCTTTTGTGCTTATAATGTTTAGAATTAAAGAATAAAGAGAGTAATCGTTTGATTATTATTGTTAGGACTGGTTTATATATACCGTCGTGTATATTTATATCATCTAGGTTTACATAAGAGAACGGGAAGGCCACTCACCCTTCTTAACCTCTAGTTTACTGGCTTTGCTAGGCTGCCGAGTAACCTTATTCGACGTGGTAAAGGACTACTATTATTGGGCTGATGGATAACCTTGTTCATCGCAATACGGTACACTTAATAAAATACAGAACAAGTCAGTTTCTGTAAGAACAAAAGCTTCCGAATCAACAGAACCAAGTACACTACCAACTGTTGAGATTAATATAGCAAATTCAAAGACCCTATCGGTCATTGAATCAGTCGATGATCATATTTTGCCTGATGAGAGAGAAGAGAAGACGAAGAAGTCGGGGTGGTATATATCACAGACCATGTTGTGTGGCATCTGCACTTGTTATACCATCACTTTGATATTGATATTGGTATTGGGCATTGGGTTTGGGTATATTCTACTGCCTTCATACATTGGTAAGGATACGGCAAGCCCCCCTAATAATGTGGACAATAGAGGATCTTCCGAGCCAACTCATAACTCTACAAGTATGGAAAGTGATGGAAGTAGTGTCTTGGCAACCCTATCATCCTCATCTATCCCATCCTATGCACCTTCGTCTGTAAACAGTGACACTCCGTCATACTTTCCATCTCATCTGGCTAGTGAAACTCCATCGAGTTCAGAGGTACCGTCAAAGCAACCAAGTTGGCAACCTACAGTTTCATCACAACCTACCATTTCATCCTCACCAACGTTGTCACCTTCACTTGATTCATCCTCATCACCATCTGATATACCGTCAGCAAGTCCAACGATGAGACTTGAATGTCCCGAACAGCTCACCATGGTCGTAACACTTGACGAAGAAGGTCTCTTTACAATGAAGTATCATGTGGTAATATATCCCGACGACTATGGTGACGGACTAGGTGGTATATTGTGTGCATCATTAGAGTACTCGGGCTATGCTAGTTGGCTTGGACTTGCACTATCAGATGCAACGAGAGATCCTCGATTTGGGAGGAAAGAGGCTATAATCGGCATACCGGGTATACAACAAACAATGGCAGTTGTCTCTGCAGATGTTGGTAGTGCTAGCTTGGGTCAACAAGTTGGTGGAGGTATCAAAGATGGACCTCCCTTCAGTAACCCTGCCAAGTATATAATACCGGCCGGCGGTATTGGAGATGGATACAGTGGACCAAGTCTAATCTTACTCAATGATAAGCAAACCTTGATGAACGGATCAGTTATAGTAAACCCAAACAATACAACCAATATCACTCAAATGACATTCGAGAAGTACCTCACCGAAACAAATGAAGTTCCGATCAATCCATATGAGCCAAATCTGTTCATGTACACTGCCGCATCGGAAGTGAGTGAAGATCAGGAGTTTGATAATCCCGAGTGGAAGTATGTATCATTAACTTTGTTGTTGAAGGAGGAGGCTGACACTTTGACTGAAGTAAATGATACGTTGACTTACGAGTTGGTAGATGACTTGGTAGATGATATCTACTCTTTAGTGGAAGTGGAGGATGATTCGGATGATTCGACTGCTGATACAGTCGAAACTGCAAGTGTTGAAACTGCTAATGTAGAAGTGAGCAACCTCAGGAAAAGAACAAGACTGTACGATAGACAATAAGTAGTTCAGTAAATGATAAGAAGTTCATACATAAACGCCTACTCATACTTATACCTGGGAAGTGCTACAGTAATATGGTATTATACTCTATGACTGGCTGGCAGCACAGGAGACTAGGTCATACCATAATAAAGGATACCACTCTACCATCTCGCCTCATCTATCTACTCAAAAATGAAAGCTTTGCTTGTTTGCACGGCGGCAGGCGGCGGTGTATCATCCATTATTATATTCGTACATCACAAGAGATCACAAGGGTATTCAATATTCAGTAAATTTAATGCTCTTTCGAATGGTGGCAGTCTTGGTAGTGGATAGTTGATAGAAGGTATCATTTTGCTCTCTACAATTCCCAACATTTTTTTTTCAATCTATTGGACACTTACAACAACATTGAAAGCAACTACTCTTAGCAGATAATAGATCAACTTGCAATACTTCGTACATATATATCAGAAGGATAAGTGGGTCTATTTCAATATTCACACTGTATAGTATACTATCATCGTTATAGAAAAGTAGTGTATACGCCAACCACGGTCCACCCCCAAAATAAAATATGGATGAAGATGAACAATTTAATCAAGCTTTTGGAGAGCACACAGGAATTGATGAATACGACCGAGGATATATAAATGATATCAAAGATAACAATTCTAATACGAATAAATTAGTGATAAGATCCGATAATGCCGATGATTTTACAGATCAGGCATGGCGACTACTTGGTCGATACATCGCAAATAATACCCATCTGAAGACGCTAGATTTAGATGGAAGTCGACTCACTGACGAAAGGATGGGCATATTATTTAGTGAGTTAGATAAGAGCTCATTATCTGAATTAGATATCAGGAATAATCCATTTGGTATAAGTGGTACACGGAGTATGATTCAATTCTTGGAGAATTCACCATATTTATCAGTTATCAACATTTCTGATAACAATAACTTCGACTCTGGGTGCTTAAAAGTGTTAGTTCCAACGTTACACGGAAGACAAAATATAGAACTATACTTCCGAAGTTGCCATATTACAGATATTTCAGCATTCGATACACCTGCACTTTCTAACCTGAATAGCCTTGCACTAGAAAACAATAACATTGATAGGGAGGGTTGTATTACATTGGCAAATCTACTGCAGAAAGAAGGATCAAAACTAGAGTACTTAGATCTTGACAACACTAGCATCGATGACGAGGGGGCAGAAATACTCGCCGAGGCACTAAAGTATAATACTAAGTTGGATCAACTTTATTTAAGTGGGAACAACAGCATCACAGAGAAAGGGTGCAAGGCATTCTTAAAACTTTTAGCTGACATATCATCAATTGAAAATACGTACAACTCCAACTATACATTAATAAACCTTAACTTGCCTGATGCCCACGGTACAGACCCATTAAAGATTCATATTGAAGATGCAGTACGGGTAAACAAGAATAGTTCAACCTCTCATGCAGCAGGTAGGGAAAAAGTTATCAGCTACCAACTATTCAGTCAGAAGAGAAAGGATTTGTGCCGTGTACAGGGCATTGAACACTGTTCAATTGGCAATCTCTTTGCAGATATTGAGCCTGCTCTCCTACCTCGTATCCTTGCTTTGATTGGGGAACAGCGCGGCCACAGTGAATTCTACACCACCCTTATACCAATGGTACCGGACCTTATGTCATTCATTGATAGGAAGGCAATGCTAAAAGAATCTATAAAAAGTATTGCAGCAGAGATCTCATCTCTTACCTCTATACTCAGCGAGATGAATAGCCGACTGACATTGATTGATTCGGGGGAAAGTAAACATTCAGGAGTTGATGGAGAAAAGGAAGCCGGCGGTGGGGAGAAGAGGCAACGAATAAACTAGGTATGGTACAAGATGAGGGTACGCTATTATACGATAATCTAAACTCAACTTGTTACTACACATAAGAAATGCCGCGACTAATGCCTCTTATAGTGCCCTACCTAAACCATCTTTAGGTGTATCTCTAGGGATAGGAGAACACTTTGAATCTAATTAAACTACAGCTTTTCGTGGCCGGTATCCAACATGCGACTGATTTTTGCGAAGGTTGAAGTTGAGCAAAATTACTTATTAATTTTTGCCTTTGTAGCCTTGTAGCCTCCTTGTAGCGTAGTTAGGGACTGTCGTAGTAGCTCAACTTGAAGAAAATACTTATTGATTGAGAAGGTGCGAATGTTGTTAGAGCGCCACGAAAAGCTGTATTTGGCGAGGACTTCTTCATCTTCGGCGACCATAGGGACTTGTGACTATTTTACTCCCTAACACCCTAACGCCGAAGGCTCAAGCCCACCGCAGGTGCCCCCGAAGGGCCCCCGGAGGGCTAGCGGCGAAGCCGGCTAGTTATGAATTATTAGAGAGTCGGTCAGGTAGAGTTAATTATATAGTAGCGGCGGTTATCATCAATTGATAGATTCGTACATTCTCACAGTGCTAAACGATCTTTCGAATGGTGGTAGTCGTGGGAGAGATAGATTGTAGAAAGGCGTATAAAATTAGCTCATCTAAATTTGTGCACATCTTGTGCACCTTCTCAATAATTAAATCGAGATACAATATAGATAATACAATAATACAAACCATATAATATTAGGACAAATTAATTATACAATCCAACATCGTTGCAATTACCACGACAATATAGTGCACATACTATGTCAAGCAGCGAAGAGGAGTCTGATCAGGAAGTGGAAGATGAAGAATTTAATCAAGCGTTTGGTGAGCATACTGGGATCAATCAATATTTCCGGAACGTAATAGAATTTATCAAGGATAATAATGCTGTTTTAGAAACGTTTGTTATTAATCATTATACGTACAATCCACATCAATTTACAGATGTGTCATGGAGACTACTCGGTCAGTATATTGCAAACAATACTCACTTGGAGATATTAGACCTAGATGAATGTAGTCTCACTGATGAAAGGATGGCATTATTATTTAGTGAATTGGTAGAAAGCACATCATTGGAGAGATTATATATTGGCAATAATAGGTTCGGTATAGATGGAGTACGTAGTCTTGTACCTTTCTTGAGAAATTCATTAATAATATCAACAATTAGCTTGGGTCGAAACCATAACTTCAACAACGAATGCTTTGAGGTAGTGGTTAGTACAGTACCGAGAGTGAAGAAACTATTCTTTAACTATTGCAATATCACAAATATATCATCTTTAGAAACAAACAACTTACCAAGCCTTCAATCCCTAAGTCTAGCTGGCAACATCATTGGACAGGAGGGATGTATCACATTATCCAACCTACTCCAGAGAAAAGGTACAAGATATAGATTGGAAGACTTGAATCTTGATGCAACTGGTATCGATGATGTAGGAGCAGAGTTACTAGCAACGTCCCTCAAGCATAATACTAAATTGGAACATTTGAACTTGAGGAACAATAAGAGCATCACAGAGAAAGGATGCCAGGCATTATTAAGTCTCTTGAACGATATATCATCAATAGAGACTACATATAACTCCAACCATACTTTGACCAAACTCTCATTGTCGTATGGTAGCGCTGCAAGAATCGAGTTAAATATGATTATTGGACAGATCAATTCAGCAATTGAGATTAACAAGCTACATGACTCTCGACGACATGAAACTGGTAGGGCAAAAGTTATCAAGTATCAATTAGATAGTCGTGCGAGGAAGATGCTATGTGAGCTCCAAGGTATCGAATACTCAACCAATATCATATTTGCAGATATTGAGCCCATTCTTCTATCCAATATACTAGCATTGATCGGGGAGAAACATGGTCACAGTGAATTCTTTACCTCACTTTTGCCGGTGGCACCGGATCTCATGTCATTCATAAATAGAGAAGCGATGCTAAGAGACAAGAAGGACCAAAATGCAGTACAGAGGGCTCAAATAGTGGATCAAATGAAGGAGTTTACTCGTCAACTCGCTCATCTAGCTGCTGACGATGACCAAATCGATAAAAGGTTGACACTAATTAAGTTGGGAGATGTCAAGCAAACGGCAGTAGTGGATGGCGGAAAGGAATGCGGTGGTGGGGAGAAGAGGCAACGAGTAAACTAGGGTATGGTGCAGGGCAGGGGTGAGGGGGTAAAGGAACTAGTTTGTTAGATTATCTAATACAAATAGTAGTACCTAACTTACAACAAATAGTAGTAACTCTTCCCGTCTTGAGATCCTTTCTTCATCTTCGACTTAAATTAGACAATAACCTGTGTTGACATCCCTTCTATCAATCTACTGCACAAAACTGTACCCCCGTGGGTAAGTTCAAACCATCAATCATCAACTCTTTATTACTATAATGTCTCCAATCCACAGTATATCCCTCTAAACTTTCATGCATTAGAGTTGCAGTAATATTATACTTTGCAAGAATACTATTCACCTTACTTAATGCACATTGCGCAACTACCAAACAATTATGTAATGTAATATTCAATTTAACAGTTTCATTCCTTTGTAATGAATCATGACCATTCCTTTGCATATCGTGTTGATCATAACAATAACCTATAATAAATTCACCGTTCATTCTCATTTTCATCTCATAGTAAAGATTGGCACATTTGATAGCTTCTGGTTGAAGCTTAGCTGCCACTGTATAGTATATTTCTAACCAATCGGATTGTTTGATTTGTTTTAGGATTGGTGGTGGTTTGGATATACTGCTTGTCATTTTAGCTTTGGCAATTGTACACATGAAATGTTTATCACCCATTCTTCTCTTCTCCGGGATACTACTTAGTACAAAGTAGCAAGATTCATCATGATCATTTGACAACGATGATCGTTCAACAACAAGTGAAACATCACCAGAACCCAACGATTTGAGGATATCTCTAATATTAGATTTGGTGGGTATCTCTCCATTAATTAATAGTATCGTATGACCAACTTCGAGACCACTATGTCCAAATAAGCCAAAGCTATTTACATTAGTAATAACTGGACGTGGCTGTTCATCTGTGCAAGTATAATTGAAACCAAGCTTGTCGGATGATGATATCTTTGTTGCAGTTACTTCGAGTATGGTCATGATGATTGATGAAAGAGATGAACTCGATGTCTTGTTGTCTGTCTTGTTGTGAGCTGTATCGAGAGTTCAATATATATCAATAGCAGCTTGTCCATTGCAAATGACAGTGATTAGTAGAGGTATAAGCGGGGGCGAGGCATAAGAAAGAGGAGGGAAGTTCTAATCTGTCCCCGGACATACCATAATGCCCCTGCACAATATTGTGATTGACATTTTGGTTGTAGGTTCATGAAGTCTACTATTAGCGGCGGCAGTAACATCAATTGATAGATTCGTACATTGTCAGTGTAATCACTATATCAGGTTTTAACACTTTCGATCGGTGGTAGTCGTGGGAGAGATAAAGGGTATAATTTTAGTACAGTAAATTTGTGCACATCTTGTGCACCTTTTCAATAAGAAGTTGACTCGATATCGTATACAGTATAATTACAGTACACATACTAAGAAATATTATATCATATATTACAATAGATTAATTACATAGTTCCCAACACAATAAAGTGCACATCATATGATGGCGAGCTCAGAGGATACTAATTGAGAAATGGATGAAGAAGAACGATTATTTAATCAAGCTTTTGGAGAGCATACTGGCATATACGTAGATTGCAGAGAAGATATACGTTTTATCAAGAATAATGTTGAAGGTGCACGTATGTTTAGGTTGAAGTTTTTCGATGCTCGTGCATTTACTAATCTTGCATGGAGATTGCTTGGACAGTATATTTCAAATGATACATTGGATGAGTTCGACCTTGATGGTTGTGATCTCACCGATCAACAGATGGCATCATTATTTAGTGAATTAGTAAGAAGTCCCTTATCTGAATTAGACATTAGAAACAATTCATTTGGTATTGATGGAGTGAGGTGCATGATACCATTCTTGGAGAATTCACCAAACTTATCAGTAATTGACTTAAGTCGAAACAATAATATCAACTCCGAGTGCTTTGAGGTATTGATTAAAGCATTACGTGGAAGGCCTATCAGGACATTACGCTTATGGAAATGCAATATTACAGACATATCAGCATTAGAAATATACTCATTGCCAAATCTACAAAAGCTCAATTTGATGGAGAACAATATTGGAAGGGAAGGAGGGATTGTATTATCCAACATGCTACAAAAAGAAGATACAATGCTAGAAGCATTATACCTTGACAATACTGGTATTGATGAAGGGACAGAAATACTTGTCAATTCACTCAAACATAATACCAAGCTAAATTCATTGACGTTGAAGGAGAACAACATCACAATGGGAGGGTACGTTGCATTATTGAAACTCCTCAATAATATATCATCAATTGAGAATACATACAATTCTAACAATGTGCTAACTACGCTGAAATTAGGTCATCATGATAAGAAGAGTGGGATCATTGGAAAAATCAATTCAGTAGTACGGAAGAACAAGAATTCACCCAACTCTCATGCAGCAGGAAGAGCAAAAGTTATCAAGTATCAACTAAACAGTCAGATCAGGAAGAAGATGTGTGAGTTTCAGGGTGTAGAATACTCAGCTGAGGATAATAATGTGCTTGCAGATATTGAGCCAAAACTATTGCCAACTGTCCTTGCACTGATCGGTACTCATCATGGTCAAAGTGAATTCTATACGTCACTTATGCCGATTGTACCAGATCTAATGTCATTCATAGATAGAAGGGCAATGATCGAAAACGAAAAGGGCCGAAATGCATCACATTCTTCTGCTCTTAATGCCGAGTATGAACACAAAATGGCTGCTCTTACTGCCGAGTATGAACAAAAAATGGCTTCTCTAAAGACCCACTTCTGGAGTGAAACATCTCGTCTTACAGCTAAAGATATTGATCTAAACAACCGGCTAGCACTGATTGAGTTGGGAGATAGTAAGTAAGCGGTGGGAATAACTGAAAGTGGCGGGGGAAGCGGCAACACATAATCTAGGAGAGCATAAGAGCATAGATATCATATGAAGCAGTAGAAGGTAAATGTACTAGTATTTACTTCTGAACAAAGTAGTACCTCTTCCCACGGTTTGGCATATCAGTTTATCCTTTCTTCTTCTTTTTGTGCTTGGCGTCCTTCTTCTGCTTCTTTGATGATTTAGACTTAGCAGCTTTAACTTCGGGTATTGCCTCAGCCGCTTGGGTAACCACATTCGATGATGGTTCTACAGTCGAAGGCGGCGCTATTGTTGGAGGCATTTCCAATCCCAACAGATCATCAAATGCATTATTAATTGGGTTGACCTTGCTTGGACTAGGTGCTGATACAGCCTCTACTCCCATTATTGTATCAACCTTGGCAACACCTCCGCCACTTGCAATGCCAGTTGTTGATCCAAATGCCATTGAATCAAATCCAAGAAGATCTCCCTCGACCTGTTTGTCCCCGGCCGACGCCTCTTGGGGAACAGTATGCTTTGTCTTGGAAGCCTTGGATTTCTTCTTCTTCTTGGCCTTCTTGGGGGTCACTTGCTGCTGTTCAACATTAGGTCTCTCCGGCACCACATAATGTTCATTCCTTGGCATCACTTCATCTTCCCCAAGTGGAGTGGTCAAGTCTACTAATGCCAAGTTTTGAAAGTCCTTATTAATAATACCACGCTTATTATTGGATCGAGACGGGACATTGTTATCATCGTCCTCATCATCACTTTCAACAATTGTCGTTTGATGTTTAGTTGATCCCACTGTCTTCTTTGATCGCTTCTTCTTCTTTTTCTTCTGTGGCTTCACTCCAATGTCATCCGATTCGTCTCCACTATCTAATTGTATAGAACCAAAGCGTGAGGCGGCAGCCGCGGCATCTGTTGTTGATTCCTTGGATGTCTGATCAGCATTGAAAGTACTACTACCAGTAGCGGCTGAGGTGTCTAATAATCTACCGGAAGGTACAGCAGCTGATGAATTGAGGTAGAAGGGATCTCCTTGTCGTTGTTGATGAGGTGAGGAATGTAGATTAGCCGAGTCCATAACTCCACCACTACCAAGGAGGGATAGCGATGTTGCCTCATTACCAACTGCCGCCGCCGATGATTGAGTCTGCTGATCCATACCATATCCATCCGCACTCGTCACTCCTGCTCCACCACTGCTGTTCTTGTTGTTGGCAATGGTAGTATTTGATAGCTGTGATGTGAACGATATCATCTCAGGACTACCCTTGACATTGCCGTCCTTATCAAACCAAGGAGTCTCCTCGTTGAAGAATGAAAAGACATCCCAATTAACATCCTTCTCCCAATCTTGAACAGACATTGGCGAAGGAGGACCTTCGGCAAGTTTCCTCTTCTGTGCCTTGGCACTTATCGGCTTCATTGGCTCTGGTATGAGAATGTAGGTGAGCATGGATGATGCTTCTCGACACTTTAAGGCAATGGACGAGGCGGTGCTGTTCAAGGCACTAATCTCGGAAGGGAGGCCGATTGATATAAGAAGCTGATACGAGGTAAAGGCTCGTTCCTTCACTTCTACATCAACACTCTCGATGTATACCAGTAGATTCTTCATTAGTGTATCCGCACAGGCATACAACTCTTCGTCTGTACACTTGAGGTTGTCTAGGCCACTACCATTGATATCTTGAGATTGTTGATTACGATCACATGCCGCGGCAAATACCTTCATGGCATTCTGAACAAAGACAGCTTGTGTTGTTGGCGGAAGAGGGTTGATACCTGCCGCATCGGTAGGTGAAGTCATTGATTGAATCAATGCATGATATGGACCTTTGGAGGACGAATTGTATTGAGTATCAATATCCTCCTTGTCATTCTCCAAGGCCTCGGGTAAACGGTGAGAATATTCACCAACAATCCACGCAGCCGCTGGCAGTACCTCTGATATGATGTGTTGATCAGTACTGCTATCCTCCTCCTTGGCAGCAGTATCTCCTCGACTTATCAGTACTTCCAAACTCTTTCGAACGGCATAACTCCTCACGGGCAATACCCTCCAGGCAACATCCATCCACTGCTTGGCAATTGCCTCACCTTGACAATCATCCAGTCCTCGTACACTTGCCAATACTACCAACACATCAACATACCATGCAAAGTCTAATACCAATTCATACTTGTTGGAGGAGCATAGACTTATAATCTCCTCGACTACCTCACATTTATACTCTCCACTAGCAGCCTCGACATGACCTAACAATTGGGTAATTAAATCAACCAAATTACGTTGTGTTGCCATAAACTTTAACAATCCCAATGATCGCGTACGTATCGTAACATCTTCATCACTTAGACACTTTAAGATGAGTGTTCGACATTCCGAATGGGAATGTAAGACGTTGGGTTGTGATTGTAATAACGAACCAAAACCAACCAATCCTAAATACTTTAGATTTTGATCTGGATCCGAAACAAATGATCGGAGTGTTTCGACACACAACTCCACCACCTGTTCAATATTGCTCGGCTGGCTTGATGATTTACCTTTATTAACATATTGCAAACATAGTGTAATGGCATACACTGATTCATACAATAAACTCTTGGCATGTGTCGATTTGACAATATTACTCAACGGCTCCAGTAACTTACGTGCCAATCGTGGCTCTTCCGGTACTAAACTACCCAATAACTTGACAACCTTTATCAACATCCAATTATTAGCCGAACTAGTCAATAATTTGAAGAAGGCAGGTGCCAATGGTAAATAATTCTTGGGATTAACATCACTTAATTCGGTAATAACATTTACAGCACAAGACACCACACTGGAATGTGAATCTTCCAAACATAACTTAATTTGATCAAAACTTAGACGTAATCCCTGTGGATACTTTAGGAATACCTTATATAAACATAACAATGCCTTTTTTCGTATATATGGTGATGGATGTTTCAATAAGTGTAATAAATCGGGTAATAATTCACGTCCTAAATCTTCAGTTGCAATGTTGGATAGACAATTGATGGCTAGACCGGCATGATACATTGTTTCTCCATTACCACCGACTGTGGCACCTCGTAGTTCCTTCTTTAATAAGTTCGTTGTTAGTAGTACTACTGGACTTTTATCTGGTTGATCAATGCCCTGTAATATGTTGAGAGTGGTATTCGAGATGAGTAAAGAGAGATCATTGATATTAGGTCGGTATACCGGCGAATAAGGAATGATAAAGAAGGAGACTATATTGGCACATGACATACAAAGTCTGTGTATAACATACAGATATGACATATGATGTGCATATCTCTTTTTAGGTATCATTTCAATATCTCAATATGAACACAAGATATGCACACAAAACTTCAGCTTACCTGAGTAGCAGCTAAATATCCCACTCTCTTCAATGCAAATCTTGGACTACTCATAACTTCCACGGCACTAAATGCAGCCCAACTCATACTATATCCCATACTTTGTAGAAATGTTAGTTTTTGCAATGCATTACTTTTGGTATGTAAGTCGGATGATTGTAATTCATTTTTAATTTCGGCAATATTTTGTGATATGAAGAGTGCTGTGTCACGTTTGTGGGAGCGTATACCTGTTACTAGGTCGGTTAAGGTCTTTTCAAACATTGTACAATGTGTTTGTATTTGTTGTTATTTGGTATTGGCTGTAATAATTGAGGAGTAGTTTGGCAATTATTACTTCGTGCAATTTGCAATGGCAATGTGTTTCTTAGCTCTCCCTTAAGGACGAAACTTGAACCACCACTTTATACTTTATAAACCTCTCAATAAACGCTACTATTTGCAATGATCAATCTCTTATAATAAGCGCAATATGCCGGCCAATACTCATATTCTATCACCTGCTGAATTATGATAAGATGAAAAGGATACCGCGCCGATGCCCTGTCCGTCGATAAACAAACTTTAACAATCATAACCTCCTCTATATGTATTGGCGGCAGTGAAACAAACATACCGCTGTCCTCTCCATATAAGTTTATATCTTATTAGAGTCACTGGATTTGTCATCAACTCTCTTTCAATTGGTAGTGGTTCGATATCAAAGCGGTATCCTTATGAGAGTGATGGGGGTGGAAATGACGGCATAATTCAAGCGGAGGGTTAGGGTATACAATTAGTGATCGTACATTGCCGATAATATACTCAGTTCATCAGTATTTGGCGTCCTTTCGATTTGCAGTGATTTTGGTTGTCGGTGGCGTCAGCATTGATAATATTCAAAGAAATAGGCATTGCAAAAAAGTTACACATCTGTTGCAGCATCTTGTGCACCTTCCTCTCAAACGAGTTGCCATACATATAGAACAGCATAGCACATTACAAATCCACGGAAAGTGTATTAGAATAAATATTATATTCATCATCATATCAACTTAGAACGAGTGGGTTGATAAATAGACGGAGTTGCAACGCCCTCCAACTAAATATAAGAATGTCTACGTCTGAAGATGACGAACAATTCAATCAAGCTTTTGGAGAGCACACTGGCATATTTGATCATTGCAGATATAAGATTGCTTGTATCAAGAATAATAAGGCTACTTATATAAATCGTTTCAATAATAGTGAACCCCTTGATAAGTTTAAGTTGTTTTTTGACAATGCAGATTGTTTTACCAATCTTTCATGGAGATTGCTCGGTCGGTACATTGCAAACAATACACACCTAGCCAGAGTTGACCTAATTCAATGTGGCATTACCGATGAAAAGATGGCATCATTATTTTATGAGTTGACATATAGTAGTACATTAAAACATTTGGATTTATCTGGTAACTCTTTTGGTACAGAAGGAGTGAGAAATATGGTCCCGTTCTTGAACGATACCAATTTATCAAGACTTACCCTCAACGGAAACAACAATATTAATACGGATTGTTTTGAGCTGTTGGTCCAAACATTACACGAAAGACCATTAGAGAGTAGTTCCTTAAACTCATTATTCATTGGTAATTGCAATATAACCAACATCTCAGCATTAGAAACATACAATCTACCAAATCTTAAACATCTCGTTCTAAATCACAATAATATTGGCAGAGACGGATGTTCAACATTAGCTAACATACTTCAAAGAGAAGGATCTAATTTGAAATCTTTAGATCTTGATAGAACATGTATTGATGATGAGGGTGCAGAGATACTCGCCACTTCACTAAAGCACAATACTAAATTGCAAGTACTTGATTTGAATCACAACAACATTACTTTGAGGGGGTACAAAGCATTCTTGAAGCTTTTAGTTGACGTGTCATCAATTGAAAATACGTACAATTCAAACCATACACTAACTTTTCTCAAACTAGACCACTCTCGGCAAGGAGTAAGTTACAGTATAAGGGAGCATATTCGGTCAGCTATACAGATTAATAATACCTCTTCCCATTCAGCTGGTAGGTCTAAAGTTATCAAGTATCAGCTGAACAGTCAAGGCAGGAAAGAGTTATGTGAGCTGCAAGGTATAGAGTACTTACCTGGTAGTAACTTTGCAGACATTGAACCGGCTCTATTGCCGCGTATCCTAGCATTGATTGGGAGAAGGCATGGCCAAAGTGGATTCTATACTTCACTTATACCAATGGTACCTGAGTTGATGTCATGTGTTGATACAAGTGGTATGATGAAGGATTTGATGGTAAAGAATGAGGCTCGTGACAACGAGCTTGCGAAACAAATGGCTGAACTGGCTCGTCAACGTGCGGCTCTTTCTGCTAAGAATGATCAGTTGAGTAGAAGATTGGCAGCCAGAGAATCTTCAGGTGACAGTCGGCACTCAGCAATTGTAGAACGAACTGGGGAAACAGCAGCGGAAAGCAGAAAGAAGAGACAAAGAAGTAAGTGAGAGAGTAAAGCGTTCATTGGTAGGCAAGCAAAGATAGATCAAGACTTGCCCCCCTAACAAGCTTTAGTCTTTCTTCATAACAATGTTTCTTACCCCTTTTAGTCAATCATCATCTCTATATTATATGATATATATCTTCTGGATGTGCATATCATATGTGTCTCTCCTACGGCACGCATGACTTTGAGAGCCCTTCACCCTTCCTAACTAAAACAGAGTTTTCTCATTGACATGAAAGCTGATTTTACATTAAATGCAATTTGCAATACCATTCTACAGTCTATCTCTCTAGGGTTGTACATAATCATCAAATTGTGCTCGTATACTAACTAATAACTCAATTCATCCATTTTTAACGATCTATCGGTTGGTAGTGGTTTTGGTGTATGTCGGTGGCGGCAATATTGATATTGACTCAAAGAAATAGCATTGCAAAAACGTACACATCTTGTGCACCTTATTCCTTCATCGAGATAGTTAGATAGTTGTCTATACAGAACAACACAACAAACGGAGACAGTGTTGGATTGTCTTTCAATATTGTAGTTAGAGTTATATCATCGTCATTATAGTACCATAGTTGCATACCACTAACAAAATAAAATTATGTCTGTGTCTACATCTGAGGTTCAACAATTTAATCAAGCTTTTGGAGAGCATACTGGTATCTCCCAAACGCGTAGAATTTATATAAATGATGTTAGACAATTACAACGAGTTAAAAACTTTTCCTTGCAGCGATCTGATGCGAATCATTTTACGGATCTTGCATGGAGATTGCTTGGTCGATACATTGCAAAAAACAATCACTTGAATAAGATTGATTTAGATTGTTGCGGCATTACCAATCAAAATATGTCATCATTATTTAGTGAATTGGTCAGTAGTACTTCATTAACAAGTTTCAGATTAGTCGGTAATTCATTTGGTTTAGTAGGGGTACGAAGTATGATTTCACTCCTTCAGAACTCCCCAAAATTAACTACACTTTACATGGGTGCCAACACTAATATATTAGTGGTGTTATTAGACTGAAATAACGTGACAGCAGTTCTGGAGTGCAATCTACTAACAAATTACTAACATACTCGCCTAAAACACCATATCTGCTTGGTCTTGGGTACAGTATTGGTGTTTTTGGCCAGTCCTTTTTTACTAACAAAGCCACAGTTATGGTTGATTTTCTTTCTAATGGGGTATCTAATGTCCGATCTAATTTCTGCTCATAATGTACGTAGGACATTAGTACAAGTCTGATTTTATACTTCGCAAGAGCATCTAAGAAGCAAAGTGGGTTGTGTTTCAGGCTTTGACCGTTACGGGAATTGGATTAGAGAGGCCTCGAAATTATGAAGAGCCCTAACATACTAACATGGCGGCCGCTTTGGGCCGCTTTGCTTCTTCTATACTGACGATAGACAAACATTGCAATAAAAGATGGTTTATGGTACAGTAGTGGTAGATATCAATGCAATGAATGAGAGCTTGGCTCGTCTAGACGACACAATTGCTCGTCTTGAAGCAGCTACAAACAACAACACAAACTCAATACGACAACTTCATATTGCAATGAACGATCTACAACAAATCAACCATTGGATGAGGACGACAGACTGTGATACGAATTGCAATTATAATTACAATTATAAATTAAAAATTGTTCCTCGGCGGCTCGGTGATCGTGATAGTACTAGTAGGCGTAAGCGAATTTGGAGGAGTATCGATATCGATGAGGTAAAAGATATGCATACTGATGCCATCATAGAGGAATTATGCACCCGTGATGGACCACATAAAAGAAAACATCTCCATGAAGAGTTGGTTCATAGGAGAGTAGCAGTAACAATAGAAGAGTGCTATACAACAAGGACAGTATTGGTAAAAGATAGCATTCAAAGTATAAGATATTTTGGAGAGGATACACAAGTGGAACGTCTTTACCCTAAAGATATGTGTACATGGTCAGATAACTTTCTTTACTAGTTTATAGATACCAATTTGTTTTATATAAAATAAAGTTCTTGCATATCATACCAAACATAAAATCTACAAAGTAATAGTAAAGTAGATTGTGTGTGCTTCTTGTATACAATCAACCAATATCAATCCAATCTACCTCCATACTAACCAAACCGAACAAGATATGTAGTAGAATATGTTTTCATATACCCAAAGTTGATTGTTGTATGTTGTCTTCGTTGTTCTACCAGTATTGCTCCGTGTAGAGTTGTTCATCTACACGCACATTGTTTGAAGAATGAGAGAGCGTAGCGCATGACCATCAATACAGCTCACTCAAGTATGGGAGGTATATAAACACCATCCGGCGCTTCTCTAATACAAAATCGTTAATGGGTATCACGTAGATGAGTAGAAGATAGCGTATAGTCTTCACAAATGAAGTAGGCCTCAAGGTACCTCATCGTCTATCATTTTTTGATGGGTGGATAAGAGTATACATTTCGTAGCAACAACGGTAGTGGCAGTATAGATATTCGCGGATATAGTAGTTGATTAGGTCGTCTATATGATCCTAAATAAGCTTAGTATCAACTGTTCTACTTTTGGAGTAGTAGCGTGCCGAAGATAGGAGTTTGTCTTCCGTCATGGTTAAGATAATTTATGAAAATTGTCTTAGCCGTTTACGAGGCTTTTAGTGGCCATTGCCCTGTCGTATCGGACTAAATTAGCAAGTAACTTTTTTAGTACTCACCGCACACCGCTTCTCCCATAAATACGGACTGCTTTGTTCTTTTAGTTCAAACATTACACGGAACAGGTATTTTGAACTTATTCATTGATAGTTGCAATGTAATAACCAACATATCTTCATTAGATACATACAATCTACCATGTCTTCAGAAACTTGGGAGTGGAAACAATATTGGCAGAGAAGGGTGTACAACATTGGCAAATCTACTCCGAAACGAAGAGTCTAGCTTGATTTATTTAGGCCTCGACAATACTGGTATTGATAATGAAGGAGCAGAGTTACTAGCAACTTCTCTTGAAAACAATACCAAGTTGGAAACACTTTGTTTGCAAGGAAACGGCATTACAGAGAAAGGATATAAAGCATTCTCGAAGCTTTTAGTAGACGTATCATCCGTAGAGAGTACATACAACTCAAACCATACACTGAAAGTTCTAAAACTACCGCCCCTTACCGGTGCAGGTATGTACTGGTTGAGGGAGATTGTTAGGGGTGCGATACATATTAATTATGGCCATAGTACAACTGTTTCGGCCGCCAGAGCCAAAGTTATCAAGTACCAACTCAATAACCAAACAAGGAAGGGCCTATGTCGTCTACAGGGTATCGAATACTCCCCCATTGGCAGTCTCTTTGCAGATATTGAACCCATTCTGGTACCACATCTCCTTGCATTGATTGGGGAGGAACATGGCCAAGGTGAATTTTATCAAGCTCTCGTACCAATGGTACCTGCCTTGATGTCATGTGTCGATACAAGTGGTATGATGAAGGATTTAAAGGCACGAAATTCATTACGAATGGCTGAGCTGAATCGTCAACTTGCAGCTCTTTCTGTTTGGAATGATCAGTTGGATAGGAGATTGGCAGTGAGAGAATCGGGTGACAGTCGGCAGTCAGCCAATACAGGAAGTGCGGCAACGGTAGGTGCGAAGAAGAGACAAAGAAGTTAGAGGTTAGGAGTGGAAGATGTCAATAAGGTAGGCCAGCCGGCCATGTAGTGATATGGGTTGCAAGAACAAAGGCATTTCGTACCGAGAGGGCCGGGAGAGATCATAGCAATTGTTAGCTTTAGCCTTTGTTCATATGTGTACCCATCACTCTATTATCTATCCCCAGTCCATACTTCTACATATGATATGTCTCTTTACTCTCATTAATCTCCACTCGAACTATTGCTACTGCCACTATTCGAACTAACAGTTGAAAAGAGTATAAACCAAAAGAAACTAACACAAGCCATGAAAACAACTCGTAAATGATCCGGTACGACAGTAAAACTAACACTCTGAGCAGGTAACCAAACAGTCCAATACTTCCTCAACAATCCATTCTTTGTAATATCATTTATATATCGATTCAATCCTTCGGTCAATGAATAGTTATACATGACTGCTTTCACAAAATAAGCCGGTGGTAACCAAACTATAGGTGCGGTAACAAAGTTATCAAATAACACCTCCTTTAGTGATGTTACTAAGTTATGTTCTGTACCGAATAATATTGGAAATAGGACGTCATATTCATAATGACATAGAGCTCCTATGAATATTCCACCGTAGATTATGTAGGCTACATTGCGTCTAAATTCTAAATCATCAATCCAGCTATTTGTTGAGTAATTGGTAGTTGATAGAGTACTAAAATCTATAAATGTTGGATTTTCTTTGTCATTCATATCATCGTCATTTAGTTTTTGTTGTTGCTTGTTGATAGCTGGACGAGCTTGGGCGATACCGTCGGCAACTGAGGCTTTCACGCCACATGTTAGTACTGCCGCTTGGAGGGGGAAATCGGCGTAGAAGTTTGATACGTCTGTGAATGACATTGGTAGTGATGATGTTATTGGAGGATTAGTGGAGTGTACATTATTGTTATAATGTTGTATTGAGGAGGCTGGTGGCATAAAGGCAGTCGTTGTTGTTTTGCTGCTACTTGCTGAAATTGATATGCAAACGAGTGCGGTAGCTAATTTTGATAGACCGCTAGACATTGTTTAGGATAGATTGTATTATATTGTGTAGTATATTATGATTTAGAGCTCGACAACAAGAGCGGATGTGGAGTTGTAATATTATGGTGCACGTTCGACTTATATTATCGTCTCGTCTATCGTCGATGTGGTTGCATACATAATACATGGTTGCATTTTCATTTTTGAGTGGCCACGAAAAAGAGACATTACTCAGACCTTTGAGCACGGTGACATACATAGCGGTCAGACAGATTAAGACGTAAGACAAAAGCCGTAAGAGGGTACTCTAGCCCATCAATTTGGGTATCAATTTTAAAAAAATGACAAAAGCCCTTCTACCACCTATTTGCGCCTCTACTACTCTTTCCTCTCTACTCTGATAATCTTTTGTATGAATATGAGTTGGTATATAACAGATAATAGATGACGACGCCAGATGACGAAGAGAAAAGAAGGAGGACGGCATTGTTGGTAAACTCAATCGTTTCGTCTTCACCCGACAAAGTTGACAATGATGATGGCTTTGCAGATTTTTTAACTCTTCTTGCAACTCCAGCTGCGGTGTCGAAAGCAACTCTTCTCAATAAGAAGAATGATGCAATCAACAACAATAAAGAGGATGATAAGAAAGATGCCGCCGGAGATACTAATGCAACAGCAACACCAAATACCTCGGCAGAAGAAGAAGAACAACGTATCAAACAATTTAATAAAACACTCGAACAAATTATGATTCGTAGAGAATCCTCTTCAGAAGATGATGAGCGGCAGCAACCAACATCAGCATTGCCCGAGGCATTTTATAAAAGTTATTCAATGACATTACCAAAAACACTCAAGGGTAGTAGTAAGAAGAAGTAGTTGATCGAGTAATCTGCCCTACTTCTACAATAAATGTGCACATGATATGCACTTTATTCATATACTCATGACAGTCATATTATACCGTCAATTTGAGGATCTATATATGAGAGAGAGTATCAGTATATCTATATATACGGATATGAGAAAGACATCGGTATGCTACGATAACGTGAAAAGGAAGCAGACTATTGAAAAGTATCTCATCAATATCAAAAATAGTTTATTCTCCAAGTTTCTACATAAAAGCAGATTGATACATTATGCCAACATATATATGATAAGCGAAGCGTATGAACAAGAAGCATCGTATACTAACACAATCTTCTGCCGGGGAAGTGAAGACATCGATCAAGGATGGCGGAGGACATATCTCGTGGTTCTGTAGTCAAGTTCAGTCCGATGACAATGGAAATAGAGAAAAGTAGCACATAAGGCGCCCTCGGGGCTCCATTCTGCCCTTTTTCATTCAATGACCTGAGCCCCCGGGCGGACTCTATTGCTGGCATTTTGTTACTTTTTATTACTCCATTTTCTACTAGTTCCTATGTAGGTTCTAGTACAAATACGAGAAAGGTGTCACTACATAACCGTAGAAAATCAGGTACAAAGGAGTTCCTACGGTATCTTGAGGAAAAGGGCTGTTCAAAGAAGAGAAATCTGGGTTAGGCCTATTTTGGGTACTACTTTAACAATGACCTCTCAAGGGCTGTTCCGTCGAGTGATCTTCAAAGCTCGCGGTACTCGTGTCATAATAAAAAAGAGCCGTCGAGTAATCCGCTCAATTGAGTACCACCAAAAGTTCGTGCGGTAATCGTGTCACATAAAAGCTTCAAAATTTCAAAATTACTGGAAATCTGTATTTTTTGCTTTATCATTCGGCCGCCTCGGCTCTTCTTTTGCATCAATGCGAATTGAGGAGAAAATAATTTATGATTTGCAAAAATAATACTGGAAATCTGTATTTTTATTATTGCAATTATTGCGAAGCAACCAATATAGGGAGTAGCCGTGGCAACAAAAGAACATCTACAAAAACAAAAACAATTGAGCCCCGAGGGCACATAAAGTACCATTACATTACTTACACTTGCACTTCACTGTTAGCCATGGCTTTATGTTCCTATATGTTATGTATTGCAACAGCAACCATATCCTCTTGTTGGGTATGTAGATAATAAGATACGATCAAAAGGATAAGCTAAGGATACTATACAAATAAATAATCACTAATTGGTAATTATCAACTATTACTTTTAGACGATAGCGTGGGTATACAATCCCATCTTCTATCAAACTCTTACATCTTCCTCTGCCGAACACAAACACACCACACCACACCACCACACACATAACAATCTTTCTCTCTATACTTACTTAGAATCTTGGTCAACCCCGCCTAACATGCCTAAGTGTCGGTTCATTGTCATCAACGTTAGACCAAGAGACGACATTCTTGGTTTCGTCCTCGACCAAGGACGTTTTGACATTCGGATCTATTTCCTTGTCATTGACATTAGAATCTCGATAAGACCAAAAATAGTTCCAAATGCCAGTAGACTTCTCGGTAACTTGAGTACTCTCATCCGGAACCTCAACTGTGTTTTCCTCTTCGTCCTCGAATGAATTAAGCCCGAATGTAGATTGGACAATGATATCTCGTTCACTTGCCTCCTTGACATTATCAACATTGGGCTCTTTCTTCTCAACTTGAGAAGTAGAAGGAACGGCTAGAATGCTTTCATTCTCAATTGGCAACAAAGGGTAAAATGCAGATTGGACAATGATATCTGGATCACTTGCCTCCTTGACCTTGACATCATCAACATTCGGCTCATCCTTCTCAACTTGAGAAGTAGAAGGGACGATTTGAATGCTTTCATTCTCTTCAGGCAAACTCGTGCTCTCATCAACAATGGGCTCTGTCTTACTGTTCTCGCTTGTCTTTGTCTTGTTTGTCTTTGTCTTGTTTGTCTTTGTCTTGCTTGTTTTAGTTTTGCTTGCCTTACTTGTAGGTGCAGGGGTAGGCTTAAGTGTAGGACTTGCTACTATTGTGGTAGTAGCTTGTGTTGTTGAAGTTGAGGATGTACTAGAACTTCCTGTAGTAGTAGCCGACGAAGAAGTAGAACTTCCTGTAGCAGTAGTAGTACTTTGGATAGTAGACAAGGAAGAAGATGTCGTACTTGCTCCTGTTGATGATGTACTAAGTACAGTAGTAGTCGAGGATGAAGTAGAACTTCCTGTGGTAGTTGTACTTTGGACAGTAGACAAGGTAGAAGATGTCGTGCTGGCACCTGTCGATGATGTACTAGAGCTTCCTGTTGTACTTTGGATGGTAGATAATGTCGAAGATGTCGTACTGGCTCCTGTTGTAGATGAGGCTGTTGCTAAAGTTGTACTGTGTTTTGATAATGATAAAGTGAAAAGAAAGTCAGTAATATGTTCAAAAACACATACCAAATATCACCTCGACAACACATATAAGAATAGACGACAACAAAAAAACTTACGTTGGAGAAGAGCATCCACCGGGACAGTATGTTCCCAATGGAAAGGTCGATGAACAGGAACCATTATCTGTACATCCCGCTATTGCACCTTGGTTAATAGACCAATTAGTTTCAACAAAGGCACCTTCATTGCCAGCATTAAATCCATCATTACGATAAGCCCATCCGTCGATATAGTTCCAAGAATTAGGACCAATCTCACCGATCCAATAATCCAATGTCAAGAAGATCAACAATATTGGTTCCATCAAAGAGTGACAAGTTTGGGTCTACGAAATTTGCTGCTACTCCTCCAAAGTAAGCAGAGAATGCTGCTGCATCATTTGTGATCCTCCAGAAAGTACCCTTCACAATGGGAGTGTTTGTCCCACCATCAAGAGTAAAAACCAAATTTGTGTCACTTTGTGGCACACCTCCCTCCTGTAGTAGAGAATAACCAGTATATGTTCCCTCACCAACTGCATAGAACTCGATGGCATTAAATGGTTGCGAACCACCCTTATTAATAACGCCTGTAATGACAATGAGAAGATTGCCCATTATTATTATTATATTATTATATTAGCGGAGATGAATGAGTACAACTTGATATATGTAGTAGAAAGGGTTTGTTGTTATTGTTTGTTGTTTATGATAAAGATTAATAGCGAGGGAGCATGCGTTGAATTACTCTCTCAATTACACTTTGCACACTCTTTATTATGGAAAAAAAGTAAGATATCCTAAAAATCAGTATCTTATCTAGTATCTATCAATACAGAGCAAATTATTTGGAAATATTTGTTACCTAATTTGTATTTATTTTAGCATTTTTTCTGCGATCAATTTCTTTATTGTGTTATTAGCGTTAGATGCCTCAATGCGTTGGGTGTTGTTATCGTATATTAAAGATATGAGCATCGTGAAAGTTTAACCAGAGGTCAGCTCAGCGGCGTTATCATGAGAGTGAGTAGAAAGAGTAGACTGGTGGGTGTTTTATTTGATACTCCCCTCATGGCCGGCGACGACTAGCAAAGTATCTTTCTATTTTTTAGATACTCAATCAATGACCAATTTACGAGAGCATATGATATGATTTGAGAAGCATGGGGAGGTCAATTGGGGAAGGTGTACACATCGTATGTTTTGTCTACTTCCTTATTATGTGACATAAAATATACCCAGCCACAGTATTGGTACCTACGTGGGGATTGCAAAGAAGATACCCAATAAAGTTAGTTGGGGGTTCTCTTCTTGATGTTAAATAGCAAAGATGAGTTCTCATTCATTTTGTTTTCATTGCAACAATAACAACGATAAGTAAAGAATCATGATAGAATCATCGTCTATAAAACTTTCGGGAAGTGGTAGTTGTGGTGCCATCGCTGTCAGTGACATACCTAGCAAACAAACATCACAGACACAGACACAAACGATATCTAAGAAAGATGAAGAACGTCAATCACCGCCCATAAATAATGACCATCATATCATTGAATCTAGTATTGCTGATCATTTACCAATTGCAAATCTTTCACAAACCTCCCCTCAAACAACAGATCAACAACAGAATGGATACCACCACCACCCAACAACAATAAGTGATGAAGAGAAGAAGAATATATTAGCAATCCTACACAGTGGTACTATTGCATTAGAAGATTATGATCCACGAGAACAACTCAAACAATTACATATACGGAATCAATCTGAAATTATATCAAAGATACCTGGTATTAATCTATTCATCCGGCCGTTTGAGGAATTGACAACTAGTAAGAATGAGAAGATGCTTGGTGATTTGGAGTGTCGTGTTATGAATCGTTTAGATGATATTGTTAATCGATTAGATGGGATAGATGTTAGATTAGATGCTATTGAACAATGCTTGAAAGGATCAGATGATAATATCGGGCAGCAAATACTAACATCTACAGATGACGACACCTCATCTGGTTAGATAAGTGTTTTATTTAAACACTTGTCTGGGGCCTCGATGGAGGAGCTCCTTCAGCAAAGAGTAGCAGGGCAGATAGTCTCGACTTCTTCTAGTTGAATATAGAGACGTTACATATTGGATTAGCTGTTGAGGATCGGAGACACAAGCAGCACATCGATATCAAACAACAGAAGACGGTCTATACTACTTTGAATAAGAGATGACTCCTACATACGAGTATGAGCATACTGGCATTGGAAAAGAGAGCATACTTGCACTTGATATGCTTCTGGGGCCACAAAATCTATTAGACATAGCACACTCCTTAAGTTTAGTCGCTTATCATTCACCTTATTAGTAAGCAAATCTGTTCCAAATAATATATACATATACAAACATATCGGTGTATTGCAATCAATACCTCAACATCTTCTCTTCTTTTGTGCATCTCCTTGTCCTCCTTTCCAATCCAAATCACATATCCTTTTCATACCTTACTTATAACAAATCTCGCCAATCTATCAAACTAAACCGATTGTTTATTTACGATCCCTCGCTTCTTCCATATCACTAATCCTTTTCCTTAATATATCAAAATCTTTACGAACTTTATTAGCAATCTCTCTTTGTCTCTTTAATGATTCCTTCCGTTCTTTATTCATAGTAGATGACTCTACTACTTCATCATTCTCATTCCAATCTGACATAATGTCAGTGGTACTAACTCTTCGTCGTGATGTAGTACTGCCGATTAAACCAGCGGTGGTACGTCGACGTCGTTCTTTTTGGAATTCTTCAAATGATACATCTAATGGATTGATATCATTTGTTGTATCGGGACAATTCCAACTAACGCGACGTGTCTCGGTGTCCACTTTGATTGTGCTCTTCTCTACTGTTGGTGGAGTTACTACCCTGCTATTATTGGTGCTAGTGTTGGACTTATCCATTGATAATGATGACGAAGATTGGAGAAGGTTGATATCTACTCCTGGAAAGTCACACGGCATACTTTGGTTTGTAATATTGCTCGTCATGGTCATGGTTTGCTGTTGTGTAGCGAGTATTGATACGATTTAGAATAGTTTGGTATTATTGCAATACAATTTGATCGATGATATAAAAGATGGGCAATTGATAATTCTTATGCGAGGCAAACAACTAAGCTCGTTGTGGTTATGTTATGCTGACGGGAGCTCTATGATGATCGTCAATTGTGGGGCAATAGTTGACGTTCTTTCCGGGGGAGTGCAACAATGAGATGTAAGACGCGACCCCCGATGGTAACCCTAACCCGGGGTCATTGTGACTCTAGTTGCAAAAATGTGTCGTCGGTGAGGCATTGCAACTCAACCCTCCTTTTACAACTTGCCCTCCTCAAGAGCAACTCTTCAATATCAACACAAACCTTTGCAGTAGTTTATATCAGTCAAAACAGCAAACAATGGGTACAGGCATTAAAATCGGTAGGATAAAAGAGAACAAGAACAAGCTCTTAAAGAATGTTGATACTTCATCATCAATATTGCTTTCATCAGCTCGTATTGTTAAAAAACGTGCACGAGAATTAATAGGATTATGGGGATTAGCAATTGTATTTACTTTTTTGGATGATGAATTACCTGGTAGATCGGTGAGTTATATTGTATGTGTAAACATATGATGTGTTTGTGATAAGGTATGAGATCACATGATATGCTCATTGACTGCTCATGACTTTTAGACTGATCAATCTCTCTCCTCATCTCTCAACTCTTTGCAATTTCACATGACAGTATCTCCCCACATATGGTCTTAGAGGGAAAGATCTGGAAGAGGCAATGGCATATGCCGAAAGTGCCTCAGCTTTGTATAATAATCATCAGCAATCGTCGTCGTCTGAAGTAGTAGATATCTCCTCAGCTGCAACCACAACAAATAATGCACTGTACATACCACCATCATTCGATACCATTGATAATAGACGAAAGATGTCATTAAATTTAGGCGGTGGCAATTGTCAATGGCAACCACCGTCCTACGACGTGCCAGAAACATTGGACTTTCATAAAACAATTATAGCAGGATTTCCCTCGGGAGATAAGCGTATGATATTTACACAAATGGAAGCGTTGACGGGATGGCCAGCAAAAGATGAATGGGATTTTAAATTCTTAGGTATGAGTAATCATCCTTTCATAAAAGCAAACTATCCACATCATGAGGGTACATGGGGATGGGATACTGCCGCTGATCAAGTTGTCATGATGATACGTAACATACGAAAGAGTATGATAGAATATCACGACATTCTATACGATTTGGGAGTTGTATATCATTTTGATATTGATGATATTGATAGTAGTCATCGTGGGAAGTTTCCACCACATACTAATCCGTTTCATTTACCGATTGAGAATTATGTCGCGGCACGAGAAGCTGCCGCGAATAATTTGGCTAATTTGTATAGCGAGGCGCCGCCGTTGGAAGATTGGTTGGGATGGAGAGATTTACGTGTCATGGATGAAATAAAATGGTATGGGTGGTTCATTGATTATTGGATGGAAGGTGGCTTGATGAGAGATATCTATACACATCAGATTACAACGCCGGAACATTGGGAGATGCTTGTTAAGTACACATTCAAGTATACAAGAGATGAATTGGATTATGATACAGTAGTTGGGAATCAAACTGTTACTCCGAACTATGATCCACATTGTGAGGGAAGTAAGGTAACGGACGGGTGTGAACCAGTGGCTGTAATATCGGCTGAGAAGCTTCGGGACTATACAGAAGGTCCTCCAGAGACTGCCAAGATTGCCAATGTATTACTCAACGATGATAGAACAGGTCAATATGTTATTGCACAAGAGGCATGGGATTGTATATGGGAAGAGCTGATTGAAGATGGCAAAGGACTCAAGACAGTTTCGGACAAGCCTGGATACAACAGTGAAGAATATAACTTTGGTGCAGAGATGCTTGATGAGATGATTGCTGAACTAACTCGTTTGATTGACAAGTACAGTCTTCCAGAGTGGAGTTCAAAAGCGACCGCCAACCGGGTAGTCGAGCTATTGACTGAGCACCATACACTCATACAGACAGAGCTTGCTGATGTTGAGTTAGGTCTAAGAAAGCTATCGGATAACGACTTCCTTGGACCAAAGGAACGAGCACGAAGAAGAAAGCTACAAGGAAAAGATGATAAATCTAATACTGTCTCTGGTATTGATAACAATGTCAAGAGGAAGACTGATGACACAGAAGACAAGGATTACTCAAAATACTTTCTAGAAATGGATGCCAAGATATGGAAAGCAAGACAGAAGGATATGAAACATAGAGCTCTTGAATCGGCTAGAGAAGAAAGGATAAAGCAACGAGCGGCCAGGATTGTACGGAAGGCAATACGAGAGGCCAGAGAGTCAACAGCAGTGCCAAAGAAGATGAGTGAGTTTAAACAACCAAAGAGAATGTCGGCAACAAAGAAAATGATGGAGTGATATGTAGTGTAGCTTATCATTAATATTATAAGACATCATCATCTAAGGAAACTTATCATTTAGCAGATTTATAGTATGTATGAATGTATGCCCTCTTTGGTCCCGAGCCTACTACATATGGTTTTCGTGAATGAAAGCTCCTCATACCATAAACATTGAAGTAAACAGCCACATTAGGGTACCATTCATCCATAAATGCTCTATTCTTTGTCCATGGATTCTTCCATGATATTCTCTGGTCAATCTTTTGATATCCCGTTATTGTACAATTCTCTTGATCAGGACACATTGGCCTATGGAACTCTGAAAACCAACGATTCGAATCTATAATACTAACAGATGGTTGTATACCATTAACACCACGCATAACCGATTTACTAAAGCCTCCGTCATCGGTACCATCCCAACCAATCTCTTCATCTGTCTTTAGTTTGAGTAGATCTTTCACTTTAGTGGCTAGTTCTCTTTCCATACACCATCCCCCGGCTGCAAAGTTGTTATGATATGTATCACCAATCCAACAATTGGGTGTACAACTTGGTTTTCTTTGTTCTAAATCTTCCATCAAATTTGATACATGTACTGACATGTCGTCATCAAGATAGCATACCCAATCTGGTACTGGTTTATTTATATTTGTAGTATTATTATTGTAGAATGTAGCATCAAAATCAGTAAACACCGCCCTAGTCTTAATCCGCTGTGCTTCAAAAGCCTTATTGGCATCGCCACCACCCTTATATTCACCTTGACGTAATGTACCATCTACTTGACGTATTGTTAACCAAGGATGTTGTTCTTGAAATCTCATAATTCCTGAATTATTATCTGTATCAAAGAGGAAAGTTATTTGATTATTTGTATCTTTTGCCCATGAATTTGCTATTCTTCGTGATCGGGACAGATAGGTTGGTTTACCGGATGATTTGATGTAGAATTGTATACTAGTTGTTGTTGTTGTCGGTGAAGATAAAGGCGGCTCTTCGATATCAGAACGAGCTACTGTTGATTTCGGATCGTTGAAATCAGATACGCCGAGAGATCGATGACGAAGAAGTATGTTGTTGTTATTATCAACCTCTCGGCGTAGACCACCTTCACTATCACTATATGATAATACAATAATATATAATGTAATACATGATATGAATAAGACGATGATGAGATAGCTTGTTCGTTTTGATCGGACCATATTACATATCGCTTATCATCATATCAGACGATATTATGCACAAAAGTAAGAACCCTCTATCTCTTGATTGCAACAATATATAATTACCAAGTTGCTACTGCAATAGACATACACTTCTCTCCTCTATTCTAACCATTCTCAATGATACTAAGTTCACTTCGCTCCCCCTCAAGGTGCAAAAGGAGTAAAGTACCATACTTCAAACAGCAATGCCAGCGACAAATGCCTCGGTGACCACGAATAAAGTAACGGTTTTAACTCCTCTCATTTGCAACTCTTGTGTTGTTAGCGGCATCTAGTACCATGAAGGAAGGCAAAGGCGTCCTAATAACGCCCAAGATATACAGGGTAATAAGTAAAAGAGCTAAAGAGATTATAGGGTTGCTAACATTGGCAATTTTCTTGTCAGTAATTGAAAATCGGATACCATCTTCGTCGGTGAGTTTAATTTAAACATCTAATCGTCAACTTGCAGTATATGTTGTGTTGCTATGCAGTATAGTGTGCTATATGATATTATTACATATGTTTATATATACTGGAATGTATTTTTATGATGTATGCGGGTGCTGCTATTCTTTTGAAATTGTGGCATGTATGATATGTGCATACATATGAGATTTGTGCATATGATATGTGCATACTGTTCTAACTGTATGTATACTGACCCATACCCACATCGACCTCTTTTGTAGACTCTCTTACGAAGACAAGAAACAAAGACAATAGTATACATACCAACCGAATATGATATTGAGAATCAACGTCGTTTATCACTCGATTTAGGTAATGGAAACTGTAAATGGCAACCACCACAATACGACGTTCCTGAATCACTCGACTTTCATAAAACAATTATTACTGGTTTTCCATCAGGTGATAAGCGTATGATCTTTACACAAATGGAGGCCCTAACAGGCTGGCCAGCCAAAGATGAATGGGACTTTGAATACGGTGGAATGTCAAATCATCCATTCATAAAAGCAAATTATCCTCATCATGAGGGTACTTGGGGTTGGGATAATGCAGGTGATCAAGTAGTCATGATGATACGTAACATACGAAAGAGTATGGTGGAGTATCATGATATTCTTTGGGATTTGGGTGTTATCTACCACTTCAACATAACTGATAACTTTCGAAATAAGGTTCGTCTTCTGTATCTGCATGATGTGTGTGGACTTTTGCAATTCATATTCTAACATAGCTCTCTACTTGACAGTTTCCACCCCATACAAATCCATTCCAAAATGATAATGAAACAGCATGGGACGAAGTAGCAACAGACTTGGCAGATCTCTACTCAGATCGGCCACCATTAGACGATTTCCTCGGTTGGAGAGACTTGAGAGTGAATGAGGAGATATATTGGGTGAGAATTTGCATTTGAATGCCGAACAAGTCTTTGCAACTCATCAATATCAGATGCTCACATCATATGTATGCTCTTCTCAACCTATGCAGTACGGCTGGTTTATTGACTATTGGATGGAGGGTGGATTGATGAGAGATATCTATACCCATCAGATTACAACGCCTGAGCATTGGAACATGTTGATGCTTCCATTTGCTTACACAAGAGAGGAGTTAGATTATGATACGGTAGTTGGGAATGAAACAGAGGTAACCCCTAGTTATGATCCACATTGTGATTCAGAGAATGGGGATGTAACAGATGGATGTGAACCTGTGGCTGTAATATCAGCAGAGAAGCTTCGTGACTACACGGAGGGTCCTCCCGAGACTACCAAGATTGCCAGGGTACTCTTACATGATGATAGAATGGGGCAGCATGTCATAGCCCCACAGGCTTGGGATTGTATATGGGAAGAGCTCATCAAGAATGGAAAAGGTCTCAAAACAATTAACGACAAGCCAGGATTCAATGAAGATGATTATAACTTTAGTGCAGATATGCTTGAGGAGATGATTGCCGAGCTGACTCGTTTGATTGATAAGTATAGTAATGAACAATGGAACGAGAAGACGACTGCCAATCGGGTAGTTGAGTTATTGACCGAGCATCGTGCACTCATACAAATTGAACTAGAAGAGGTTAACTCAGGTGTAAGGAAGCTTGGGCATAAAGATTTCCTAGGGTAAGTAGTTGTGCATATCAGATGTCCATTTTTACTCAAGTACACATGCCTCACACTGCATGCTACTATTCATCCGATAAAATCACAGTCCAAAGGAGCGTGCCCTACGAAAGAATCAAGCAGTAGAAGAAGATACAACAGAAAGTGATCCTTCTGTAGCAACTAAGGAGAGCAAAGACTACTCAGAGTACTTCTTAGAGCTAGACAAGATGAGATGGCAGGAGAGACAACGTGAGATGAAACGATCGGCTATAGAAAGAGCCGAGAAGCAGAGAGAGGCACAGGAGCAGAGGACTAGTGAAAATGTAGCAGAAGATCAAGTAGATGATGATCTTCAGGTAGTCAATAAAGTGCAAGAAGAAGCACAGCCCGCAGAACCCCAAGAAGTTCAGTCCTCTGAAGAGAATGAATCGTCACAAGAATTGGAATTCTCTACTGAGTATGATCTATCAGAGCAGCTAGATGAAGAGGCACCACGAGTTCAAGTAGCCATGGAGGAAGTTGAATTCTCTACTGAATACGACTTGTTAGAACATTTAGGAGAAGAAGTAGAAGATCCACAAGTTCAAGAATCACAAGAATCTCAAGAAGAGTCTAGTACCGAGGTTGTCATATCAGAAGAACGAACAGACAATGCACTACAACGAGCAATAGATATGCTAAGACGGACAGAGAGACCTAAGTAGTAGATGATAATGATATATGTATAGAGTAGGCTCGTATTGTATAGACAAAGTATCCTAAAGTATCTTTACTCCAACATACATGAGACTACTCTTTCTTCCTACTAAACCTCTCTATAAACATACCATCTTCGCTTTAGACTATCTTCTGCTCCTTCTCTCTTCTTTATACAAACCTAATCACTCCTCTGCGACAGGAAGTATCCTGAAGTATCTTAACCAATCAACATCTATTATGTCAAGATGGTTCACTCGGCTACCTATACCTTTGTCTCTTACAGCTAGGACTCAAAGAAGAGCTACTAATTCTAACATTATCCTCTCGGGGACTACCCATACTGCTATTACCAGGTGATACCACTGGAGTAGCTGTTACCTGCTGATGCCATTGTCGTTGCTGATATTGACGTCGTGTATCTTCATACTGTAAATGACGATCAGCTACATTCATCATCCTCCCTTCTCCAAACCCTAATCTCCCATCACTCACTAATCTACCATCGCTTCCTAATCCCAGCTCATTACCAACATCAGTTTCCATCAGCAAACGTATCTGCTGCAAAGTATAATATCTATTAACAATCTTAAATAATTTCTTATTCCGTGACTTACGTATTGCTAATTCATATTCTAGTTTTGATATTTGTTGTATTAGTTGGGATTGTTCATGATGTTGTGCTTTTAGACGTTGGGTTATATCTGACATTTTGTAGGGAGTGCTAAGATTTGGATAGATGCGTCGTATATAGTTGTTGTGCTGTAGGATGTGTAGATTGAAGAAGTGTCGTCTTCGAATGATAGATAATATGTGTGTCAATCTTATGATTAATATATGTGCTAAACAAGATAGTGAATGCCACCTAGGATGTATATCAATGCCACTGATATCTTGTATTGTAAACGGAGGCTAGAATGTAGAATGAGCATACAGCAGCAACAAGCAATAAGCAATGCTAAGAAATATTGCAAATTTTGATGATAATGAGGGTCGCAGCAAAACAACCGGTATCCTAATCTTGGGTCATTCGAGCTGTCATTGCAAATGCCCAAAGTGTCGTCGGTGGGGGGTTTGCTGTGTCTCCCCTACTTTATTGCAAACGCTAGCTCTAATAATAGAGGGTTGTTAGGCCTTAAATATAACAATTTGCTACGAAGAGAATGCTATTATCCTCTTGACAAATAAGCTAAGCAATTGCTATCAAATAGAGACAAAAGTAAAAGATGAGTAGAATAAAAAAGATCAATGATCACACCTCCTCCCCTTCAATTGATGATTGCATCCATCATCTATCCAACACTACAAAACTTGTCCGTACAATAAAAAAACATGCCAAGGAATTAGTCGGATTATGGGGATTAGCGTTACTATTTACTTATATACAGGATGAAGGCCGATATCTTAGAGGAGATGGTCTTAGAGGAGGAAATGATGATGGTGTAGAAGGGAAACTTAGAGGGAAGGATTTAGAAGAGGCAATGGCATATGCTCAAGCACTTCAACAACCTACTTCTACCTCCATACACAATAACAACGATAACGACAACAATAATCAAGAAACATCAAAGGCATTGTCACTCTACATACCACCAACATACGACACGCTAACAAATCGTCGTACACTCTCACTAAATCTAGGCAATGGACAATGTGAATGGCAACCACCAACATATGAAGTACCAACTACACTTGACTTTCATAAAACAATTATAGCAGGTTTTCCAAGTGGTGATAAGCGTATGATATTTACACAAATGGAAGCATTGACGGGTTGGCCTGCTAAGGATGAATGGGACTTTGAATATTTGGGTACGTACTTTACTTGTGCTTGTGTGTGGGGTGTTGTTCTGTGTGTGTTTGTGTGCGTGGGGTGTTGTTCTGTGTGTGTGTACTGGGCGTAGCGGCTTGTTATTGTGTATATAATACACTCACATAAGTTCCTAACACGCGTACATCCTCTACTCTTCATATAACTTATAAGGTATGAGCAATCATCCATTCATAAAAGCAAACTATCCACATCATGAGGGTATCTGGGGATGGGAACAGGCTGCCGATCAAGTTGTAATGATGGTACGTAACATCCGTCGAAGTATGGTTGAATATCATGATATCTTATGGGATATCGGCTACGCCAAAACATGGGACGAGGCGACCCTAAATCTTGACAATCTCTATTCCGAACGTCCACCAATGGAAGATTTCTTGGAATGGAGAGATTTAAGAGTGTTCGATGAAATACAATGGGTAAGTAGAGACTCTTTTGCAATTGCAACTCGTCATCATCATAAGATATGCTCACATAATATGTGTACTACTCTTTTCAGTATGGTTGGTTTATTGATTATTGGATGGAAGGCGGGTTAATGCGTGATATATTTACACATCAATTAACAACTCCGGAACATTGGTATATGTTAATGATGCCTACAGTTTATACACGTGAGGAGTTGGATTATGATACAGTAGTTGGGAATCAGACTGTTACACCGAGCTACGATCCACACTGTACGAATGGAGATGTCACCGATGGATGTGAACCGGTGGCTGTAATATCAGCCGAGAAACTACGAGATTATGATGATGGACCTGCCGAAACTACTGCCATTGCTAATGTATTACTTAATGATGATCGAACTGGACAGTATGTTATAGCACAAGAGGCATGGGATTGTATATGGGAAGAGTTAATTGTGAATGGAAAGGGTCTCAAGACAGTCTTCGATAGACCGGGGTTCGTGGAAGAAGATTACAACTTTAGTTCAGAAATGTTGGAAGAGATGATTAATGAGTTGACACGGCTTATCAACAAGTATACTGGACCAGATTGGAATACGAAGGAGACTGCTCAAAAGGTTACCTTATTATTGTTTGAACATCGTTCGTTAATACAAACAGAATTGGCCGAGGTCCTTGCTGAAGAAGAAGCAGGAACCCGAAAACTTGCCAATAAAGACTTCTTAGGTCCAAGAGAACGAGCTAATAGAAGAAAAACAAAGGATACAACCTTAGATACAGTATCAGAGGGTATACATGCCAAATACTTTCAAGATTTAGATGCCAAGATATTGAAAGCAAGACAGAAGGATATGAAACATAGAGCATTAGAATCGGCTAGAGAAGAGAGGATAAAACAACGAGCTGTACGACTTGTTCGGAAGGCAATGAGAGAGGAAAGTAAAGCTGCTTCTCCTAAGAAGAAGGCCTTGAAGAAGATGCAATGATAATATGTAAAGTAGTTGGTTGTATATAACTATAACTATAAGGAATCTGTAAATTGAACATATGTCTAAAGTTAGAGTATCCTCCTATCTAATCCTATTTGTATCTACCTATTGCAATACCTTTATACACAAAATATTAAACACTGTCATATGAGGGTATCTCTTTCTTCAATATTATGCAGCTGTAACGAGACTTGATTTGCATTCATATGAACGATTCACTCCTGCTAATTCTGTCTTTGTTATTTGCTTATTCAATTCCAACAGCTTCTTCTCTGCCTCTGCCTTTGCAATAGTCAACCGTTTTACCTCGGCTCTTCATCTTCTCTTTCCTTCTTTAAATGAAACATACGGCCCTTCTGGATACGGCTTAGTCGTTGCATCGATATTGTTGATATTATCATGAGTAGCTAGAAGCTGACGGATATCATAACACCTCGGTTGGTTAATATACTGGTTGGTTACCTCGGTTCTTCTCTTTCCTTCTTTAAATGAAACATACGGCCCTTCCTGATACGGCTTTGTCGTTGCTTCATCGACATTGATATCAACATTATTATGACTATGAGTAAAGGATATAACGCTTTTGTTGGTTCTGATGAGTATCGTAATATGCTGGTTGTCAATGGCCATCTTGACACAAACTATTTCGGGTCGAGCTGGCTTGATATTGATATTGATATATGAGAGTAGATGCTAGAGCTGAAGATGATGACGATGATTGAGATATAAGAGGTATCTAGACCCAAGAAATGTGTTGAGGGAACAGCACCATAGATTAAGATTAGGGAAGAGGTATGCTATAAGGTGTCAAGGCAATACTCAATCTCCAGCGAGCGAATAAGGGGATATATATAATATATAGATGATGAGCAGTTATAAAACAAACAAACCACAAGGGAAATGAGCAGTTTTGCTTAAGATACCTGTCTCAGCTTGGCATGCCTAAATAGCAATAGTCCGGCCGTCTGCCGGCCACATATTGATGGTTAGTAAATCTGTGGTCATAATCTAGAGAAGAGAGGCGCAGTATCAACTCTTCGGGCAGTATCAGAGCTATCAAGATATCGGGGCAATACACTGTTTCTGCTCATAAAATCAAATAGAGCTTGATTGCAACATCACACTTCACATTCTCGACTTCGACTCCCATCTCATCGATCGTACAATAAACTACAACTACATATAGCAAGCAAGATGAAACTATTCGGAGCACTCATCATCGCCCAGTCATTAAATTTTTCCTTCGGTCGATTGGTAAGTCTGGTATTAGATTAGAGAGATGATGTGCATATTTTATGTGCATATCTTTTCATTTGAGATGATGATGTGTGCACATCTTGTGTCTCTTTTCATTTGAGATGACATATCATATGTCTTCATGCATATCTCATGCTCCCCCCTCCCCTCTCTTTCATCCTATAATATAGAACCGTATTGAACGTCGTACAGCACGAGAGATTCAAGAGTACAATCCCAACATTATTGAAGAGTCATCTGATGCACATAACAAAGGTGAATTAGTAGTCGGTGATAGTGATATTGGTCTTCTCGATCGACGTCGTCTTCAAACTCAAGAGCCTTTACCTTGGATCGATGGATGCAATGAGGCTGTTCAATGTGTTGAGGGATATACTGCAGATGGCACACCCTGTGCAGAGGCATGTGGTGAACAATGTTGTGTTGGAACATTTGCCTGTGATAGCTTCACCGGCCTTGTTTGCAAAGATGGATACAGTTGCATGGGAAATAAAGCATGTGATGGTGCCAACATCGGATCAGTTTTTGAATCATGCAATGGTGGCAGTTCATGCTTAAATGCTGGAAGAAGTGGACAGATTAATTCAATGCAAGGATCATGTAATGGAGTTCAAGCTTGTGAGAAGGCTGCAGCGTATGGAGGGTACATTGGAGATATCATTGGTAAGTTATCATGAGATGTGGATGTGATTCATGTGATATGTGCTAACGAACTTGTTCACATACTGACCTCTTTGATATCTCTACTCTACCGAATATCATACTAGACTCGTGTAGTGGAGATGGAGCTTGTACCTTTGCTGCATACAGCACAGGCTCATCTATCGGTACGATCACCGATTCATGTATTGAGAAGTTCTCCTGTCGGGAAGCAGCTCGTTATGGATACTCAAACGGTGCTGGATCAATTGGTTCTATCACCAACTCGTGCCACGGGGTATCTTCATGTCAGAGTGCGGCTAAAGATGGGTATGTGATCATTCTGTTATTCCATTTATGACATTGTCAACCAGTGCCCATCCCTTCTGACTTTTAATATCCCATCTTCCTCCTTTCAATAGAGGATCTATTCTTGATATGACATCCTCATGTCAAGCAGCTAGTGCCTGCCAAAACATTGATCCTGTGAGTAGTAGGAGAATGCTTAAGGAGATTGTTGATCACTCTGATGAGTTAGCACCCTCCCCGACTGGTCATCGTGAATTGGCAAAGCCTGCACCAACATGTGTGGACAATGGGTTTACTTGTAAGAATAACGGTAGCTGTTGCAATGGGAATTGCGTATCAAAGACGTGTGTAGCTCCAGACACGCCTGTTCCTGCTCCTAGCCCACCCCCAATCGAGCCTGAGGTTATTGGAGGTGTTTGCATGACACGATGCTGTAACAAGGCTGATTCTTGCAAGGGCTTTTCTACTCTTCCAAAGAAGTGTGGAACGTGCTAAAGTGTGAGTTTGTTTGAATTAGATAGATGAAAGCTGGCAATTTAATGTGTATAGATGTGTATAGATAGTGATAATGTTGTTTAGGTAGACAACGATTAGGTGCAGTTTAAAGTCGACTACATAGATCTATCATGTTCATCCTACAGTTTACATTCATACCACTAATCCCTCCCTTCTTAACATGTATCTTGTCAAGCCGTCTGCTCCAATTTACGCATTGTTACTGCAGCCTCTCCCAATCTTGATAACAGACTAGCCAATTCAGCTTGTTTCACAGCATCACCGTCCAATAAAGCTTGAGTAAAGCTTGCCTTAGCCTCATCGATACGAGATAGTAGCATTGATAGTGTTGATTGGGCTAACGACTGGCATCTATCATCTTCTTCGGTAGCTTCTTCACTTAGTATTGATAAGGAGGAGGAGGAGGATGCTGATCGTTCTTCTACTTGATCGTATTTTGCATCCTCCACGTCCCGATCTATATTCTCATCGGTTAAAGTACTCGACTCAGAGGATGTGGATGGAAGTAATGGACCATCTATACTACTACTTGAGCCTCTCTGGATTGGCAGTGGTGATCCCAACTGTCTTGATTTGAGTCGAAAGGTATGTGTAAGATGACTTATATTCTTTGGTTTTGACGACGACGACGACGAAGATGTACTACTGCTACCTTTTAGCTCTCGCTTTGTTGGGATTGTATTCATTGGTGACAATGGAGGGAGTGTTGGTGTTCCCTTAATGGTTGAGGGTGTGAATGTTGACTGATCGGGGTCGGATATTGTGGGCTCTTCCTCAAGTTCTGCGAATGGTGTTTTATTGGGAGTATCGTTTCGTCGTTTCTCTTTCCACCAACGTTCAAGTTCATCATCAATATTATAATTTGTATCCATACCACGACAGTCTTCATCTTTAACTTTATATCTCTGTCGTTGTCTGTGATCTTGCTTAATTTTATGTTCATCCCACCAACTATCAATATCATTCTTCTCTTTCTTATCGTTATCGTCTTCTTTTGGTGGCGGTGGTGGTGGTTCATTCTTCTCATCTTGATCTATAACTAACTGATGCTTCTTCTTTAATTCTTGCATACGCTTTAACCTTGTTTCTCTTGGACTACTAATTGTATAATCATATCCACTCTTCTTCGCTGCCCTATGGCTGCTGCCGTTATCTTTCTTAGTAGTCATATCATCCTGTTGATTTATACCATTATATGTTGCAATCTTAATTGCCTGTTTCTCTTTAGTCATGATTGGTTCCCTGTACGTACGATGCTCCCCTATTCTATCATCATCAATATTGGTATTCGTCGTACTACTATTCATAAGCTCATCACCTTGGACTAAATAATGACGTGATTGTTTAATTTTTGTACTTTGAAATTTGTTTATCAATAAATTAATCTCACGATTACCACTACTATTCGTATTTGATGATTTATTGTGGGATGTAGTAGTATAATGTGGTGATCTGAGTTGTTTACCGTAGCCGTCGTCTGTTGGTATACTTTTTGATGATGATTGAGTATGTGTTAGCTGGAGTTTATCAATCTCTTCGTTATCATTTACACCCTTCGTATCCTTATTCCCTTTCATATCCTTATCTCTCACACCTAACTCCTTCTCCTTCTCACTTCCTTTGGCATCATCCTTTACCTCAAATCTATCCTCTTTTCCAGTAGTGCCATACAACCTAATCCTCTCTTTCATACTACTCATAAACATTTCAATATCAGTTAAATCAACATTCAATTGTTTCGTAATGTCGTGACGTGATTCTTGACGTATTTTTGATGCTGTCCATACCTCCTTCTTTAAGTTTACTTCCTTCTTCTGATTCGTTGAGTTGGTATTTCCCGAATTGAAGTGGGTTGAGTTGGTGGTTGAGGAGGACAGGTCTCGAATTGAAGAAGTTGGTTTGTACATGCTAATATTATCATTATTATTATCATCTCTCTGCTCATCCTCTCTATTATCATCAACTTTGACATAAGATGTGTCAATATTATTAAAATCCCATAACTTTTTCATCCTCATTGAACTACCTCCACTAACCTTGTTATCTCTAACCTCTCTATCTCTACCCTCTTGAGCACCACCCTCTTTACTACTAGTACTACTACTAGTAATTGCTTTATAACCCAATAACTGACTATCAGCCCAATCTAAGAATGAATTACGTTCTATTTGTCGTGCTTTTGATCTTTGTATTATTGGTGTTGTATATTCTTCCATTTCAGCCGGCGGCGGTGGCGGCGGTGGCCGCAGTGGTGATGATGGTATATGTTTATTGTGATTAGTTCTGAATTGTTGTTGTTTGTAGTTGGAACTGTTATAGTTAGTAGTGTGATATCGATTGTGTTTATTATTGCTACCACTTTTGAATGTAGTTGATGTGTATATATCCTCATCGTATCTTTCCTTCATCTCTTGTATATCATCTCTCTTCTCACCATATCCTATATCTCTAACATTGGTCACTCTACTTGCATTGGTAGTAGTAGACTGGCAGTTAGTTGAGGTTAATACATTATCATCATACTTATCATCATGCTGCCGTCGTAATGAACAGAGGTATGCATCTTGAAATATAGGATCTGAAAACTTTACCATTGTTAGTCGGGTCTTGAGACTCTTGCAGACTGAACATGCCACCTTTCACACACAGTCTACTCTTTTATATTATACGATACACTCTTCTTCTATTGGGGGTCAGCAGTAGTAGTGTATGAAAGTTGCCTGATGAGGCAGTAGGCAGGGTGGCGGCATTTTGCAATTCAAAAAGATACCACAATCACGAGTCCTCGGTATCCTAACATAAACTCGCCGGTAGTAGTACCATGGGAATAGTGTACAAGCTCAAAGTATACACCTCCAAATCCTGACGGTAGTACGACTACTATACCTACATTAGTAAACAATGGCATACCATAACATACACAATCTTATTACTTACTTAGATAATCTCACATCAATCTACATTTTCTCTTTACGAACATGAAGCACAAAGTCCAAAGAGTTCCAAACCCTCACACTTTGCTGCCACTCTCATCACAATCTCCCCACCGCGCCCTCTCTCTCATCTCCAAACTGTATACTCATAACGACCTCAAAACGAACAGACTCTCTACTACTGGTCAACACAGGTATTATACAAAAAGTCACGTTCAATACAACTACTTCCACCACTACCACCACATAATAAAAGATTAGAAGTCTTGATTGTCTCATTGGATATATTCGACTCATTCAATAAACTCGATTGTTTTGATACCACATTCCTACTTGATTTTGATACCGATGTATATCCTGCATTTACTGAATTCATAAACGATGACACACTCATCTTACTACTACTACTACTACTGCTATCAACCTTCTTCATCTCATCATTATTACTTGTACTTGTACTAGTATTCAAGGCATTAACAATATAATCAGCAGGCAAAGTTAATATCAATTCAATATTGTCCGTAACATCATTAGCAGTTGATTTAAATGCTGGTAGTATTGTATTGGACACTTCCTTCTTAACTGACTTTGGTATTGGTAGTACTGATGTTGGTAGTAAGATTGTATCAAGTAGTATTTGAATATGTTCATTAATGTATTGTTGTGATGCGCTACTGTCAATGCTTGCTCGACGAGTGTATGAAGAAGATGTATCGTTTGAGTTATTTGTAGTAGAAGCTAATGAGATTGAGAAGGTGTCATCATTGTATGTGTTGCTAAACTCGGCTGTACCGCTTGATGATATATTGTTGTTACCTTCCTTCTTCCTCGCCAACTTTCCTCCTTTGTTTGTCTTAGTATCATCTGTCATTGTATACCGAACATTGTCAGTCTTCTCATTGTTCATAGATTCGTTTGTCTCCTTGTTACTAGATTCGCTTGTCTTCTTCTCCTTCTCATGCTCTGTCTCATTTCCTTGTTCATTGTCATTAGCTGACAAGTCAGTGAATCGATTACCAACAAAGTAATCAAAATCAGCTGAACCAAACGATACATTAAACTCCGCTACATTTGTTGGTGACACTTCTCCTCCTCCCTCTACTTCTTCTTTAGCAATTACTGTCGATTCACGAACAGATGTACTCTCTTTCTTCTCCTTCTTCGAAGATTGTTTATTATTACAAGAGGTACCACAAAGTATCAAATCGTCAACAAACACTGCAACAACACTTGATGGTAATACCTTCCCGCCCTCTTCCGAAGTGGAATAGGAATCTTCTAATGATATATTATTTAATAGGGTTGTTGAGTTTAATACTAATTCATCTGCATTTGTATCGGCTAATTTGGTTGATAAGCCTACGCCACAGTTGTTTGATGATATGCCCCCGTCGACGTGATGTGACGAGGAGCTGATGGGACGTCTTGTAAGGATGGGCGGTTGGTATGCTTTTTAGTATGACTCTTTGATTCATTGCATAATATTGCTACAGATGACAATACTACCTTCTCCTTGTTGTTGTTGCTGTTGCTGTTGTTGTTAGTGTTAGAGTAAGATGATGAAGTGCTCGTATTGAGTTCATATCCATTATTCTTTGTATGACGATTATTTAGAAATGATGGTCGCTTCATGATTATATTGTATTGTATATTTTGTATGTGAGGCTAGTTTTTATATGCTTTTGTTATTTAATTACATTGCAATCTCTTAACTGAACTCTAGTAGTAAAGCTCTATGCATAGGTTCTACTAGTGGACGCCATCTTGCCTCCCCATCAACTTGTCTCCTCATAACTTGATGCCGAGTGCCGAGTTGATGGGTTCGCGACGACGGCCATTTTGACGTTGGTCTTAGTTAGTAAGATACCTGCCTCTGTTTCGATCGAGTTATTAGAATTTGCCACCACTTTATGCATTAGATGTGTCGATTGTGGCTCCCACTGCTCAATTTTTCGATTTAGAGAAGGCTGAATGTGAGTGTGCCAAATTTGTGTCGAATTTATGATGTATTATTTCAATGACGATTATCACTGACTCTCAATGCCTTAAACGTCCTCCACTCGATCCCTATCCTTCACCTAATGGTATTGAATGGATATAGCCGTCATTAGGTGGTCGGAACAAAGCTTAACAAAGCATAATTGATCATCAAACACGAATGTGTGGATTTCTTACAAATCACAACAATGACAGTAGATACAACTTGTTTTAGGTATATTAAAGAGAACCAACAATGGCTAGACGATTAATATGGTAGTAGAGACGTGTTAGATTGTGGTGTTGGTGTTAGATTAGTACTACCAAGGGCAGACTCGAACTCATTTTTCCCGCGTCATGTGAAAATACCAGCCTAACCAACCACAATGGTATATATCAACTCGAGGAGTGGGAGCAGGAATCGATATATCGTTGGAATCGTCTGCTTCTTGCGCTTCCAATGCATATCTGACTATGTTTCCCACTTCTCTAGTTGTTGAATAAAGTAATCTTGCAAATAGCATTGAAAAAGAGATGCATACCAACTAACCGTCGCTATATCTTCTATAAATCTTTTGCCGAAGGCACCAAAACTGGTAGAGACGTTGATATAGTATAAGTTGTGAACAAGACAGGGTGCTTTGTGTTGTGTTGTTGCATTGTAGAATACATTCTAGATGCATTTTAAAATGTTGACCACCTAAAATTGTATTGACTTTGCACAGTGATATATATCTTCATCATTTCGTTCGTCTAGAGCCTAAATACTCGGTCTAATCTGTTCTAATGAATCCAATGTACTCGAAACATGCTCGATTCCGACTCCCATTGCTATACTTGATGAGATAAGTGTTGTTGATGTAGCCGAGGTATAATTTGCACATTCCTCACTCATTTATGATTGCAACCCATGATATTGCCAATCTAACGCCAATACTATGATCCTACATACGTTTGATAACATACTAATCGTCTAGGCATTGCTGCATTACTCTAATACACTTCAAATATATTGCAATCTTCCAAATTGTGATTTTGTACACAATCCGCACATTCGCGAGAGGTGATCAATTATACTATGTTAAACGTAGTATCGAAGACCCCAAGCAGCTATATTCATTCAATACCATTAGATGAAGGATAGGAATCGAGTGGAGGACGTCGAGAGGCGTTGAGAGTCATTGATAATCAACATTACAACAACTCATCGCATATTTGGCACACTCACCGATCAACCGTATATAAATCATAAATTTGAGATAGTGGGAGTGGGAATCGATACATCTACTGATTCACCATGTTATATAGAATTGATAGATGTATCCATTAGTTCTCCTACTACTTAATTGACGTCATATGGAGGTGATGCGTCTGATGGGTGCAATTTTGACGCTCTTGCTTTAGGGTAAAATTAATACTACTAAACAAATCGTAGGTATGATAATAATGCATTCATTAGAAAGAGGAGTTGATAATGTTTCTATAGAACCTCTGCACGGCTTCCATCGACAGTTGGTTATTGAGATATACCCCATCATAATGACAACCCATCATAATTTACCTTTTCTAGAAATATGGGCTTCGTGGGAGTCCACGAGCAAAAGTAGATGGTCTGGAGGACGTGCCTTCTGCTTCTTTAAAGAATCTGAGCCATTTGTTGGGTTGTTGTTGTTGTGGTGGGAGTTTGCTGAGTTTGAATTGGAGTAATTGGTAATTGAGTTAAAGTTGTTGGTGTTGGTTGAGGAGGGGTCTCGAATTGAAGAAGTTGGTTTGTACATGCTAATATTATCATTATTATCATCTCTCTGCTCATCCTCTCTATTATCATCAACTTTGACATAGATGTGTCAATGTTATTAAAATCCCATAACTTTTTCATCCTTGTTGATTTACCTCCTTCTCTAACTTCTCTACCCTTGTTATCTCCACACTCTCTATCTTCACCTCTAACTTTATTACTATCTCTACCCTCTTTACCGCTACCGTCATCTTTACCACCATCTTTAGTAGTAGTACTAGTTGCTTTATAACCCAATAACTGACTATCAGCCCAATCTAAGAATGAATTACGTTCTATTTGACGTTGTTTTGATCTTTGTATTATTGGTGATTTTGTTATGTATTCTTCTACTTCTTCTTCATTAGCTGGTGGTGGCGGCGGCGGTGACACATGTTTGTGTTTGATGCTTGATTGCTGTTGTTTGGCAGTGAATTGATTGTTATTGTCGTGATATTGATTGTGTTTATTGCTACCACTTTTGAATGTAGTTGATGTGTATATATCCTCTTGATATCCATCCTTCATCTCTTCTTGTATATCATCTTTCTTCTCGCCGTATCCTATATCCCTAACATTGGCCACTCTACTTGCATTAGTTGTAGACTGGTATGTAGATGAGGTTAATACATTATCATCATACTTATCATCATGCTGCCGTCGTAATGAACAGAGGTATGCATCTTGAAATATAGGATCTGAAAACTTTACCATAGTTAGTCGGGTCTTGAGATTGCAGGCTGAACAATCGACTTTAATCTATCGTCTAAAGCTCACCCTTCTATTGGGGTTGTTAGTAGTCAGGCGTTTACTATTGTACTTAGGAAGGGTGGTGGGAATTGCAATTCAAAAAGATACCACAATCACGAGTCCTCGGTATCCTAACATAAACTCGTACGACTACTATCTACATTAGTAAACAGTGGCATACCATAACATACATAATCTTCTTATTTATCATATTAGATAATCTCACATCAATCTACATTTTCTCTTTAGAACAATGAAGCACAAAAGTCAAAGAGTTTCAAACCATGGTACTATAGGGTAGTACGACTACTATACCTACATTAGTAAACAATGGCATACCATAACATACACAATCTTATTACTTACTTAGATAATCTCACATCAATCTACATTTTCTCTTTACGAACATGAAGCACAAAGTCCAAAGGGTTCCAAACCCTCACACTTTGCTGCCACTCTCATCACAATCTCCCCACCGCGCCCTCTCTCTCTCATCTCCAAACTGTATACTCATAACGACCTCAAAACGAACAGACTCTCTACTACTGGTCAACACAGGTATTATACAAAAAGTCACGTTCAATACAACTACTCCCTCCACTAGTACCACATAATAAAAGATTCGAAGTCTTGATTGTCTCATTGGATATATTCGATTCATTCAACAAACTTGATTGTTTTGATACCACATTCCTACTTGATTTTGATACCGATTCATATCCTGCATTTACTGAATTCATAAACGATGACACACTCATCTTACTACTACTACTGCTGCTATCAACCTTCTTCATCTCATCATTATTACTTGTACTTGTACTAGTATTCAAGGCATTGGCAATATAATCAGCAGGCAAAGTTAATATCAATTCAATATTGTCCGTAACATCATTAGCAGTTGATTTAAATGCTGGTAGTATTGTGTTTGACACTTCCTTCTTAACTGACTTTGGTAATAACATTGATGTTGGTAGTAAGATTGTATCAAGTAGTATTTGAATATGTTCATTAATGTATTGTTGGGATGCGCTACTGTCAATGCTTGCTCGACGAGTGTATGAAGAAGATGTATCGTTTGAGTTATTTGTAGTAGAAGCTAATGATATTGAGAAGGTATCGTCATTGTAGGTGTTGCTAAACTCGGCTAATGATGACTTGTTGTTGTTCTTACCTTCCTTCTTCCTCGCCTTCTTTCCTCCTTTGCTTGTCTTATTATTGTCTACCATTGTATACCGAACATTGTCAGCCTTCTTATTGTTAATAGATTCGTTTGTCTCCTTGTTACTATTAGATTCGCTTGTCTTCTTCTCCTTCTCATGCTCTGTCTCATTTCCTTGTTCATTGTCATTAGCTGACAAGTCAGTGAATCGATTACCAACAAAATAATCAAAGTCAGCTGAACCAAATGATACATTAAATTCTGTTACATTTGTTGGTGATACTTCTCCTCCTCCCTCTCCCTCTACTTCTTCTTTAGCAATTACCATCGGTTGATGAACGGATGTAGTACTCTTCTTCGTCGATTGTTTACTGCTGCAAGGGTTACTATCATGTTGTTTATCTCCACAAAGTATCAAATCGTCAACAAACACAGCAACGCTTGATGGTAATACCTTCCCGCCCTCTTCCGAAGTGGAATAGGAATCTTCCAATGATATATTATTCAATAGGGTTGTTGAGTTTAATACTAATTCATCTGCATTTGTATCGGCTAATTTGGTTGATAAGCCTACGCCACAGTTGTTTGATGATATGCCCCCGTCGACGTGATGTGAGGAGGAGTTGTTTGATGGGACGGTGTGAGGTGATACGACGTCGCTGTTGTTTGATGAGCGATTGGTATTATGCTTTTTAGTATGACTCTTTGATTCATTGCATAATACTGCTATAGATGATAACACTACCTTCTCTTTGTTGCTAGTGTTGTTGTTGCTAGTGGCATCAGAGTAAGAGGATGAAGTGCTCGTATTCAATTCATATCCATTATTCTTACGATGCTTATTTAGAAATGATGGTCGCTTCATGATTGTATTTTATTATGTTGTATTTTAGGATAGTTTTATATGCTTGAATTATTTAATTACATCAATCTCTATTAATAAACTCTAGTAGTCACTAGCTCTATATACATCATACTAGTTGATGCCATCTTGCCTCCCCATCAACTTGTCTCCTCATAACTTGATGCCGAGTGCCGAGTTGATGGGTTCGCGACGACGGCCATTTTGACGTTGGTCTTAGTTAGTAAGATACCTGCCTCTGTTTCGATCGAGTTATTAGAATTTGCCACCACTTCAATGCATACATCATTGCAATGCAATCAACAAAAGCAATAAAAGCAAGGCAGGCATGCCCTATTATAGTTGATAGATAGTTCAAAACGAGGTATATAATATAGAGAGAGGCGGCAACAAACAAACATACAAGTAACAACACAACCACAACATAAGGGACGATGGCAGCATCCCATCTACAAGCAATAGCAACACTCCTCTCCTCCGATGATCTCTCTTCACCACTCTCCTCACCCCTCTCTTCCCCCCTATCCTCCTCACCACTATCTTCACCACTATTCACTAATGATAGTCTAGTTACCAATCAACAAACAAAATTTGAAAAGAAACAAGCTGAACGTATAGAAAAATTAAAAGCTACACAAGATCGTATTAATAGGATGAAGTTGAAACGTAATCGTTCTCCTGTTAAACAACAGTCTTCGAAGACCCCGGCTAACACTCCAGTGAAACCAATTGCAAAAAGAGTTGATATTAGTAGTGATAATAAGGCGGTTAGAGGGGATAAGAGTGGTATATTCAGTCCAACCCGACCTACCACCGCTACTGCTAATAATAATCGTACATCAATGTTATTAGGCCAGCCTAGATTGATGGTACATACTACATCTAGAAATACTGGTGCTGATAATAATAGGGTTCGTGCTACGACTGATAGAGCTACGGCCGATAGAGCTACGACCGATAGAGTTCGTGTTACGGCTGATAGAGTTAGTGTAGATATTGTGATAGAAGGAGAAGAAGCAACACCCGATAATAGTTATATAGGTGAATTAGAAGAAATTACACCTACTTTATTATTACAATTCAATTCATCAAATGACGATGAGTTAGCAGATAATGAGTTAAAGTTGGTAGATGGATTAGAAGAAGTAGAGGAAAGAGGTTGTACAGGCGAGTTAGAAGAAGATGAGCTAGAAGCTAATAAAGGTAATAATAGAAGGGAGACAGCCTCGGCAGAGGAGTTACAATTAACATTACAAGATTATCAATCTACTACTACAACCCAACAGCAACAACAGTCCATATCAAACAATGAGGTAGTATTCGGTAATCCAAATAACACCAAACAATTTGAATTAGCAAATGTAAAACAACGAGCTGAGGCAATTAACATTTGGAAGGCACAAAAGGAGATATTGGAAAAGAATATGGTTGGAGGAAGTGATGGGTATGATACTGGTGGTAGAAGTCGAGCTAGAGAATGGTCAGTGTTAGGAGGCGGAGTTAAAAACAAAGGGGATAGTAATAGAGGTAGTAGGAGTAGAGGTGGTAGGAAGAGTTTAGGATGTGTACGAGAGTTAGATACCGGTAATGATATGGGATTATTGGATTATAAACAACCTGAAATTCAAAGCAAGAAGACGAAGATGGTGGTACCTTCATTCTTGTCACAGTTTGAAAGTAGTAGTACACCAAAGAATGACGAAGAGAATGAGAATTGTATCAATGGTAGTAGTATACCAAGTACACCACGACGTTGTGCCTCTTCTCCATCTCCACGGAATAACAACAGCAACAATAGCAATAGTAGTATACCACTGTCACCCAGGGTTGCATTATCACCAAGGAATGACCCTCGATCACCAAGGGTTGCACTCTCTCCTCGAGTTAGTAGCATCGTCGGTAGCGGTAGTAATACAAAGTTGACGAAGAAGAAGAAAGTGGTATCATCACCACGAAATAACATCCCTCCTCAATCACCCTGTAGACGCGTTATGGTTGCATCACCACATCACTTACCACCCATATCACCACGGACATTACCAACTCCTAGAGCTACTCGTGCTAGTATGTCACCGTCGATGGGTAAGGAACGGTTATCTTCCTTCTTTGAGGATGAAGAAGATGATGATGATACTGTTGCTATTAATGTTGAGACTAGAGGAGAGCAAGACGATATGATACCACCATCAACACCAATTAGTAAGGTAATGGAAGATGCAATGAACTTTCTTAAAGCTAATCCCGAAGGAGGAGGTCAAGTCGATATCGAGCCTAGTAGTTCACACGCATTCTTCTCTGATATCAACCGCATTGGTAGTGTCGCTGATAAGAAGGATGGTGATAATGTCTCTAATGGAGAGGATTGTGATGAGCTAGAAATAGCACAACAGTTGGCAATGGCATTAGATCAATTCTTAATTCAAGAAGGTGGAGATAGTGGTAATAATAATGATGGATATGAGGCAGTTAAGGAGCTAATGAGTAAGGGTAATACCAATGCCTTGGATGTTGAGCAGCTTGCATTGGCATTAGATCAGTTCTTGATTAATGATAATGATGACAATCTAGAAGAAGAAGATGCGGCTATGGGTGAAGTTAGTATAGTGAAGGAGGGAGAAGATCAAGGTTGGACTAAGACTCCAAATGATGTTCAAGTGGAGAAGTCTACGAATGAGAAGCAAGATGTTGGTGATGATGACTTTACATTTCCTGTAAACTTTGATGCCTTTGGGCATGATAGTTTCAATAATGGAGGATCGGACGGTGATGTGTTCTTCCCAACCTCATTTGGTACCGATGAGCAACCTCCAGTTACCAAGGCACCACAACGACCTCCAAAGAAGTCCAAGAAGTTGACAATAGCAACTTCATTCATGACCAACAGTTCAACAACAGTTGATCAGCACAAGAAGTTACATCCCAAGATTAAGATTTGTATCGATGGTGCACCAGAGTTAAACATTACAAAAAAGGATACAGCCAAGGAAGAAAACTTATTCTACATTAACCAACCATCACCGAGCGTTGGTGATAAGGCATGTCTATTGAGCGGCAGTGGTCCCCAGACTAGTTCGATGCCACCATCTCCAGCAGTAGTGGACCTTGGTATTAAAACGGAGAAAGATAATGGTAATGGCAACAACAAGCCGATGCTCAACCTTAGAGGCTTACTCAATACTGCTCGTCCAATACCCAAGCGTGATATTGTCAGTGTTCAAAGGGGCACTACTGGTATTCACTCGCCTAGTATGATTGGCTTACTTGCCGCATCATCATCAAACAACGAACCTTCTCATCTAGCAATGAACAAGAATGATATTGTTCCATCTTCTAATGAGAAAGAAGTTGTAGAAGGTCAATTCTTTGTAGCACCAATTACTCCGACCATGGATCCCTACCAACAGATTAGAATCGGTCATGGAAGTACAAAGAAGACGAGTGATAAGACTGCAGTTTCTTCCTCAAGTACGAGTGTTGGATTTGGCAGTGCAAAGAAGACTAGAAAGCTCTTACAACGTATCAAGAAGGGAGGTAGGAACAAGAGTAGCAGTGCCTTTGGTTCGTTATTGAATGATTGATCGGCAGAAACTAGCTAGGATACTTAGTGTTTTAAGTTCGGCTGATTAAATGTAAAGTGTAAGAATAGTTATGAGTGTCGATAGGAATAGTCTGTAATGTTAATGTTTATACAAGCTAAGCTAGCAAATAGTTCGATCCAGTAGAATAATCACCCAACTGGCCCAGGACTTACAATTGATAAGATTTTAAACAACAGGACAAGGCATTCAATACAATTAACACTGGTAGTACAAATAATGATATCATAAAGGTCATAAAGTCTTGAAAGTACTTTACACTTGCCCCGCCGCTTGTCAGGAACTCCATCCACTATTTTCACTCTCATGGTAACGCCTCCGACTCTTGACATTGATAGATACTTCTCAGAGAGTTCTACAGTTAGTTGAATAGAGCTCCTCCATCGAGCCCAATCGGACAAGAACAACTACAACCAAAACTTTCAACCAATTTTGAGGTGTCGTCGTCATCAGTAGGCATTTGCTGCCCGATATTATCATCTGATTCTTTCAAGCATTGTTCAATAGCATCTAATCTAACATCTATACCATCTAATCTATGAACGAACAATCAATATCATCTAAACGATTCATAACTCGACATTCAAATTCACCAAGCATATCTTCTCGTTCTTACTAGTTGTCAATTCCTCAAATGGTCGAATGAATAGGTTAATACCAGGTATTTTAGATATAATTTCAGATTGATTCCGTATATGTAATTGTTGTTGAAGTTACATTAATTAATTATTAGTTACCCTATAAGTTTAGTCATTTCATCCGATGGTCAGACATTTCTCTTACCTCTCACCATTTACACAGATAATCAAATACCTAACGCCAAGCTACTACTGCATGTTGTTTCTCGAAATATCGCCCAATGTATCATTGTCATCGCCAGAATCGATGCTCTATCATATACTCACTTCATTGTTTATCTAACGGATGAATATATTAGATCCAACGCCATCTATAATGGCCATATTTCTTATTAAATCGCATAATGATATATCATAATCGCCCAACTGATGGTTTTGATCGCCTATATTCTTTGTTATGAGATAACTTGATAAAATATTAGGATGCGAAAGCACTTAACGGTCAACATGACGAGCGTTACATCTCATATCATGCTCATTTTGAATCATTATTTGACCTCCGATTGAGCTCATAAAATATCTGAACAAGTCTCCGTCATTATTCGATCTTAGATTGATCATAGTTAATCATAATTCTAAGTCTCTATCATCACATACCTACTCCCCAAAACAATAATGAAAGTAACTTCCGATGCACTCGTCACCTTATTGGCCATATCATCAGCTACTTCAGCACTTGCTCAACAAGTTTGCGTAGCTCCACTCACATTTGTCGACGAAGGAACAGTATGTGGACCAGTTGTTGAGTGGCCAGAAAGTGCCTCTAGAGTTTCGTGTGGAGATGGTACTTCTACATGTGGTGTTTTTTCGGGCATTCCTATTGAACACGCCTTAGTTGGACCATGTCTTAATGGCGGTGCCATAGACATAGATGGAGATGTATTCGAAGTAGTATTTGCAGAGGTATTCAAAATGGACCTGGTAACGATTTCGTTATTTTTGATGCCCGGTTCACTGTTACAGATGGCAAAGATGTTGCAATAGTAATTGGAGGCAATAGCGTTGCTGTTAATGCTGGAGATTTTGTATCATGTGCAGTGCCAGACATTCCTCTTGCAAACTCTCCAACTAACCTGTTCTCATTGTTTGGTAGTCAACTAGATCTGAGTGCTTGGGGGGTTGCCGATGGTGCAGTGGTGAATAGTTTACGATTCACAGGTACTGGCACGTGCTGTGGTTCAGGTGCTGATATTGTAGGTGTTGGAAGTTTGAGATCCCCACCTTCCATGGAACCGAGTACTAGTACACAGCCGTCTCTTTCGGATGCACCCAGTACTAGTACACAGCCGTCTCTTGAGCCGTCTCTTGAGCCGTCTCTTGAGCCGTCGGCTGTACCCAGTACTAGTATACAGCCGTCTCTTGAGCCGTCGGCTGTACCCAGTACTAGTACACAGCCGTCTCTTGAGTTGTCAGCTGTACCTAGTACTAGTACACAGCCGTCTGTGGCATCTAAAGGAGGCAAGACAAGTGGTAAGTCATCTTCTGCCAAGGCTGCCAAGTCCAGTACTGCTAAGAGTGAAAAGACAACTACTGCAAAGAGCGAGAAGGCATCTACTGCTAAGAGCGGCAAGAGTTCAGTGGCCGCCGCCCTTGACCCTCAAGATGATATGGACGATACGGCCAAGTTGTTAGTTGGTTTACTCTTGGACTTGTTCACTAAGCCTGACCAGGCCGTTGGAGACATAGGTATTCGTGATGATACCTTGGGAGGAGCTCTCATGATGCTCCTTGACTTGTTCAAAGATTATGCTGATGATGGTGGCCGCCGAGGACTTCGTGCCGATGCTGTTGCAACTGCATCTAAGGAAGATATGGAGAAGCTCAAGGCCGAGTTGATCAAGGTTCTCAATGAGTTACGTGAATAAAGATTGTAAAGAGAGATTGTGTTGTAATGTATTGAGTAGAGATTTTTGTGCGTTGTGTTTGTGTTCGGCAGAGGAAGAGGAAGATGTAAGAGTGTGACTTTATAATTCATATTGATAGAAGTTGGGATTGTATTCCCAACTAGGTAGGTATAGGTGTCTAAAAGTAATAGTTGATAATTATATGTCACTTCCTCTATTCAATTGTTATCAGATTACACTTTACGCTGTATCCCATCATTGGTATTATTCCAATTGTATATACTCAGCTTTAATGTATCCCCTGCTTATCCTTTTGATTGTATCTTACTAACACAAGACGATACGATTGTTGTTGCACGTCTGTACACATCATATTCTTTTATTAGTATTTCCGTCCATTGTCATCGGACTGAACTTGCATACTTCCTCTATAGAAGAACAGACTACCATAACCATGAGAGGTGTCCAACTTATTTTGGACCAGAAGTACGAGTAACCGGATGATACTATCCATGCTTACTAATGTATCCTCAGCTTCACCGTCCTATATCGATATCAGCTCTTTCTCGGCATACGATATGATTGTTGTTGCATTGTAGTATATATTGATGCGATGACTCTTATTTATACGCTTCTCACTTATCTAAATGTTGGGGCATAATATACCATATCTTTTTATGTAAACTATTTTGATAAGATACTTTTCTTCAATATAGAGTCTGCTTCTTTTTCATTGTCATAGCATACCGATATCTTTATCTATCCGTATCATATATATAGATATAATGATACCCTCTCAATCATCAAAATGATGGTATAATACGATTGTCACGAGTATGAATAAAGTGCATATCATGTGCACATTATGTAGAGCGGATATTACAATATCACATCCGATCAACTATTTCTTCTTACTACTACTACCCTTGAGTGTTTTTGGTAATGTCATTGAATAACTTTTATAAAATGCCTCGGGCAATGCTGATGTTGGTTGCTGTCGCCGCTTATCATCTTCTGGGGAGGATTCTTTACGAATCATAATTTGTTCGAGTGTTTTATTAAATTGTTTGACACGTTCTTCTGCCGAGTTATTGGGTGTTGTCGTTGTATCATTGGTGTTGTTGTCGATATCTTTTTTATCATCCTCTTTATTGTTGTTGATTGTATCATCATTCTTACTACCGAGAGGAGTTGTTGATACAACCGCTGGAGTTGCAAGAAGAGTTAAGAAATCTGCAAAGCCACTATCGTCATTGTCATTAGTGTCGAGTGTCGGGTGAAGACGAAACGATTGATTTTACTAACGCCACCCTCCTTCTTTTCTCTTCATCTGTCATCACCGTCGTCTATAATCAATTGTATACTAACTCATACTCATACAAAGTGTTATCATAGTCGAGTAGAGAGGAAAGAGTAGTGAGGCGCAGGCGCAATAGAAGGCTAGGGCTTTTGTCATTTTTTATTGATAATTGATACCCAAATTGATGGGCTAGAGTATTCTCGTACGGCTTACGTCTTAATCTGTCTGACCGCTATGTCACCGTGCTCAAAGGTCTGAGTAATGTCTCTTTTTCGTGGCCACTCAAAATGAAAATGCAATCCACATCGACGATAAGATAGACGAACGTGCACCACATACAACAACTCCGATTATACTGTACCTTCTCCGCTTGTCGAGCTCATAAATCAATTGCAATATACTACACAATATAATACAATCTATCCTAAACAATGTCTAGCGGTCTATCAAAATTAGCTACCGCACTCGTTTGCATATCAATTTCAACGAGTAGCAGCAAAACAACAACTGCCTTTATGCCACCAGCCTCCTCAATAAATAACAACAATAATAATGTACACTCCACTGCTCCAACAACATCACTACCAATGTCCTTCACAGACGTATCAAATTTCTATGCCGATTTTCCCCTTCAAGCGGCAGTACTAACATGTGGCGTGAAAGCCTCGGTTGCCGATGGTATCGCCCAAGCTCGTCCGATTGCAATAAAAAAGAAACAACAGAAGCAACAATTGAACAATGATAGTATGAATGATCAAGAAAATCCAACATTTATAGATTTTAGTACTCTATCTACCAACTCAAGTAGTTGGATTGATGATTTAGAATTTAGACGAAATATTGCCTACATAATCTACGGTGGAATATTCATCGGCGCACTATGTCATTATGAATATGACGTCTTATTTCCAATATTATTCGGTACAGAACATACAATCCTAACATCAATAAAGGAAGTATTATTTGATAACTTTGTAACCGCACCAATAGTTTGGTTACCACCGGCTTACTTTGTGAAAGCAATTATGTATAATTATTCATTGACCGAGGGATTGAATAGATATATAAATGATATTACAAAGAATGGTTTGTTGAAGAAGTATTGGACTGTTTGGTTACCGGCACAGAGTGTTAGTTTTACTGTCGTACCGGATCATTTACGAGTTGTTTTCATGGCATGTGTTAGTTTCTTTTGGTTTATACTCTTCTC
>Ga0214480_100012_pt1 | contig 59065 bp, 45 predicted proteins | sample M1_20Mar14CPVII9_3_FD_165042 | JGI IMG/M metagenome (GOLD analysis project Ga0214480, IMG submission 165042) | Marine eukaryotic communities from Monterey Bay, California, United States - M1_20Mar14CPVII9sort6BwellE17 | ecosystem: Environmental > Aquatic > Marine > Unclassified | place: USA... | reverse complement strand
GGTCGCTGAGAACTTTAGCAACAAGCTCATCTTCATCGGTAAGGTTAAATGCTAGTCTGGTAGTGTATCGTAGCATTACTTGCAAACTCTAACGACCTCATGACTCTGACTCTTCTCCTCATACTACCCCAATACCAGCAGGAATATCGTCTCCTGAAAAAGGGATCGATAACGATTTTGATGGTGAAGTGACAGCAACATATTATACTAGTACTTTAAATATCGATGAGAATCAAGCTGAATATTACTATGATGATACAAACGATTATAGCAGCTCGTGTACATTCGGTACAGAAGAAGGGAATGGGATATGGTTAAATACTCATGACGGACCGGGTATCGCAATGGCTGTTATTGTATGGATATTGATTATCTATTCTGGTTTGACCATTACACTATTAGCTCAAACGAAAAACATATCACATATATTAGCATATTTTTATTGCACAATATGCGCACTGGCATTAGCGTCGCATGCAAAGACAATGTTTACTGATCCAGGTGCTGTTCCTCAAAGCGCAGTACCGATAGATTCAGCTGCTAGACAACATGAGGAGCATGTCATGTGTCGAAATTGCAAAAGTTATAAGCCACCAGGATCACATCATTGTAGGATATGTAACCGATGTGTTAGTAGGATGGACCATCACTGTCCATGGATGAACAACTGTGTGGGCGCTGGCAATCTCAAGTCATTCATACTGTTCTTATGCTATACTTGGATCGGCTCTGCCTTCTCTCTCATCATATTTGCATCCAATTACTTCTTCTGTCGAGATGAGAGATGTGAATTTACTGGAGTTTTAATTCAGTTGGTACGAGTCATGACTTTGATATGTACTGGTAGTATAATGTTCACATCAAGCATGCTAGCGAATGTCACATTTGGAGTGATGACAGGCAGTGGTACGATTGATAGATTAAAGAGAAAGTATGGCGGTGAGAACGAATACGAACCAGACGATCCGCCGCTCGAATTTAGCGATATATTTGGAATTGGTAGTACATTGTCATGTCTTCTTCCGATTGATCCAGTCTTTCCTGATCACGACAGAGTTCTAGGCTTCAGTACAACACAACGACTTTTACGAGAGAGGAACGACAACACCTCTGTTTGCTAGGGATAGAGGTTACATCCACGTGATGTTTGGAAAAAGATCAAGCAAAACATCCAAGTCTACAATATATATTTCAGCAAGACTAGCATTAATAATTTAATGACTGCAAACAAGACAATTTCCTAAACAATACAAGTGGAGCCGCATCCCAATTGGTGGCCCGATTAGTCGATCTCAATCTCAGTGAGCTTGTAGAATTCACCTGTACGCTCAATGAACACTCCAACAGTCCCATCGGGATACTCAAAGAGACGAGAATCACCACGGATGGATTCTCCATCATCAATACTAAAAGAATCAGCGACAAGAGTGTTGAAACCATCCGCAAGCTCAACTAGTTCCCCGTTGTCTTCCTTGTAGAGCTTGACGAAGTACGCTGGGAGTGGAGCCTCAGCATCGAGATGATCAACGGCAACGATCATCGTTCCGGTTTGGAACTCAGACGCAGCTAGCTTAATTTTATCGAAGGAGACATCACTGATACCGAACGAAGTGATACCATATAAGTCTACTCCTGGACCTCGACCAAATTGCATGAGAGGAGCAATGAAGCCTTCGCCATCCTCTTTATCTTGATCGGCAAGACAGGGAGGAAAAGGTTGAATGTGCCTATTTGATATGTCAGTCAAACAAATACTTTATATCAGTAAATAGTACACAAGTAAATGGTATCAATAACACAAGACCAGTGACTTACCTTCACGACCAAAGTTCTCCCCATTAAAAGTCTTACCCTGTACCATACCCCATCCGAAGTTGTCAATTTCATCAGTATTGAGAAGATCATCAAGAGGAATAGAGTTAACTTCCTCAGACGAAACACCACCAATATCCATGAACACAACATTACCATCCTTCAAATTCATTTGCTGACTGTTTCGGATGCCCGAAGCAACAACCTCGTAACTACCAGGGGTAGAAGGATCCAACAAAAGCATCTTGCCACAATGAGAAGACATATCTTGAGAGGCAAAGAGTCCATTTAAGCCAAACGGAAGGCAGTCACCCACACTGAAGAGCACTCGGCCATCATCCAACGTTAGCATAGCTCCTCCGTCATGACCGAGAGTGTTATGCATCTCAAGAGCAAAGAATAGCTCGGCGGTATTAAGATTAAGAGTACCGCTGTTTCCATTGACCTTGTACTTGTAGAAGAGCTTGTATACCTTCTGACCATAGCAGCATAGGGGCTGAGTAGAATAAGGGAAGGGCGGAGCACAAGATGCTCCATCAAAGGCTGCATCGGCACAATCACCATAATCCCCAAAGTTGTACTCTTGTTCTTCAGGTAAAGGTAGAGCATCAGTCTCATATTCAGGAGGAACGGTAGTAGACGTGAACACGATAATCATCGAGTTGTCAGAACCTGGTGCCACATTATGGATGGCCTTCAGTCCTCCAGCAAAAGGAAAGAAGGGGAAGATGTTGCGTTGGGCAAATCTGTGTTGACATTGAAGATCTCCTTGACCTTGTTGTCATTGAAGATACCCTGTCCAGGAACGAAGTGGTAGAGAATACCTTCCTTTTGATCTGAATATTGGGATAGTATGAGGAGAAGAGTCAGAGTCATGAGGTCGTTAGAGTTTGCAAGTAATGCTACGATACACTACCAGACTAGCATTTAACCTTACCGATGAAGATGAGCTTGTTGCTAAAGTTCTCAGCGACCATCATGTTGTAGGATCCTTCTTCGGTGTTGATTGCTGGGATCTTTCCATCATAGGTTACCTTGACGCCAATGTTAGCTCCAAGGACTTCAGAAAGCTCAGTGGGAGATCCAGGAACAATCGAAGAGCATGTTGGAGGAGGAGCGCCATCACTATTGGTTGCGCCGGCGAGGATGAATAGGAGAGATGCTTCGGTGATCTTCATCTTGGAGTTGTTTGGATTATGATGCAACAAATTTTATGGCAACATCAGTGAAATGAAGTAGAGTTCTCTCCAATTATATCCCAAACAAATCAGCTGAGCAGTGTTTGGTAGGAAAGAAGGCCCATCTTAACAATCGTATAAAGAGTAACCAATCGTATTAGCAGTTGACCACATCTCAGATTAATAATTGATCTCATACAATCTTGCATAAAGTGTTGCTGGCAGTAGATAATTCGATTTCTTTCTCAACTTGGCATGTGCATACAGTTTTCAAATCGACCATATTTGAGCTGATCGTTTTGGATCAGCAGATCCTAGTCAACTCTCTATATGCATACATAACTTCTTGAAGTTATGCATGCAGAGTCTCGATTTCTTCAGCTTTACCTTGCGGTGGTATACATTTAGGAGGTTAGTACTGTATCCTTGCAAGTTAATAGACTGAAGAAACAATCGAGTAAGCTATCGAAGATTCTGTAAAGAAGAATATTGCATACAGCTTGTTCCATCCAAGATTCATTTATTAAAAGATTGCATGCCTTCTCCAACCAAAAACGATTGATAAGAAGCTTCAATAACAAAAATTTTGCACCACCCCTCAAAAACGATTGATAAGATGCCCTATAAAGATACCTTGATAATTAACCTTCAAACATTTGATACCCATCCTTTCAAATCACTTTCAATATCAGATACGGTTCATCAGCAAATCTACCTCTGTCACTTATCCAGCCAACCATTGGTTCATTACTCTCTCCTTGCCCCTCATTTGTCAAATCTGTAGCTTCCAAAGCAATCTTATACCGCACCACGGCCACACATTCATCATCATCACTCTCTTCATCACTATCATCTATTGATATTGGTGGTGGTGGTAATGTCTTCTTTTCTATATAGTATCGTTCATCACCCGCTTGGAGCTTGCCAAGGACTACCTTTGAATTGTCAATATCAAATACCTCTCTTATGGTAGCACCTTTGTTTGAGATGATGCGTATCCTACCTGGATATTTCATCGGGGGTAGAGGTAGCGGTGCTGCTTGTTTGTTATCTATTACAGATGACTGCTGTTGTCCTTTTTGTCTGTTATACTTTTCATTGTCCTCAGCTGGAGGATATGCTTTCAGAGGAGGTTTTTTAGCTGCAAGAGTTGTATCATTTTGCTGATCAGGTTGAAAATAATGCTTAGTAGTAGTATCGTCCGCATTTATTAGGTCCATTTCATCATCAGCATCTTCTTCATCATCAAGGGATTTAGACTTTTCTATGACTGGTTGTTTCTTCATTTGTTCCATATTAGTATTAGCAGCTACTTTCTCATTCACCGATGCTGCCAAAATTACAGATGACGGAGATGATGATTTTGTTTGTGTTTGAGGGAATTGATACCATGATGCAGGTAATGTCATTCCGTGTTCTGATTTCCTAACAAGATTTAAATGTTGAAATATATTGTATGGATCTACTACTTCTTCTTCATTGACATCCTTCTCCGAGCTATTGGTGCACTGAGGAAAAGCAAATGATAACATATCTTTCTCAGCACCAATTGTATTGTTTGTTGTTGAACTTTTAGTTGGATGATGATCAATTCTACCAACCAAAGGATGATATACCCCGGAATCTTTGTTATTATTTACCGTAGTATTGCTATTGTTGATGTTAGTATTAAACGACCTTTCTAAACATTGTTGAAAGTCTTTTGAGTTCGTTTTGTACTTATCACTGTCAATACCAAGCATGGATGGTAGAGCAGATATAAGCTTAGATTGATCCATATTGTCTATAAATCTAAGAGTTGATTTATAATTTGTAGATGACAATGATGATACATCTTCCATTCCATCAGGTTTGGTAGATTGATTCACATCACATGTACCGTCATTTTTATCAATATTCATATTATCACCATCACCTTGCATAGACGGCATAGACTGTCTACCAGATAACGCAGGGTTACCATTTAACCGATTTTCTTTGCAATATCCATCACCACGAGATACTGTAGATGTATCATTAGCTGTAGTAGTGGTAACATTACTTTGTCGATTTTGCTTTGGTGATGAACCTAAATTTTGTAGTCCACAAGTACCTGAACTTTCCCTACCACCTCGTCGGCGTTTCTTCAATTTTGATACCCTCACGGGTGATATACCATCATCCTTATTCATAGCTGTACAATATCTTTGCGCTATATCATACAACAATCTCACCACATTACTCCTAGAGAGGTAACAAGTAATAACAAAGTGATAACATAGCCTAAAAATCGGGGGCATGCGGGCTCCCCCGATCTCACATGCACAACACCATTCAGAAAGCAGCTATTAAGTATTTATGTTGCACTGTAGGCCGGTATACCAATACTACTGTCATCTCTATATAGATTCTATACACCATAATATTTGCAACGCATCGTTTTCGATGCCGATTACATGGTTAGCCAAAAGAAAGTGTAAGAGGAAATAAAATTGCCATAAGACGTTTGTTGTAGTTGTCAATAGGCGCTTAAACCTGAAGAAAACAGCTAGGTACATACACTTCGACAAAGAGGTCGTTAAGTATTTTGCAATAAATAGTATTATTATCGGCAGGCTCGAATTCAATTTGAGTTTGTTCACCACAAATATAAAAGTTGGTGCACTTTCAAACTAACATTGCAATATTATAGATAGAAACACTGATATGCCTCATCCAGTACGAGGAGGTGGAAGAGGCGGACGCGGCCGTGGCCGGTCCAACCAAGGCCGAGGCGGAAGAGGTAATCAACAAGGTCGTGGCCGTGGACAACAAAAATTACAGTCACAAGAAGCCAAGCAACGCCAAGCTGCCCAACAAGCTGCTTGGCAAAAACAACAAGCACAACTCCGCTTAACACAACTGAAGAATCATTTGGTATTAAAGTGCTTTAGTTATTTGGATGAACAAAGTCGGAAGAATGTTTTCATGACAATGGGTTGGCCTATGGATAATTATATGAATAGAAAAGAGCAGATGAGGGTAAGTTTATGATTTTCCTAGTTTGTATTATGTATTGCGAAGGTGCACCTTAATTAATGTATGTGCATATCCCGTATACTTTATCTTTGTGTGTATTTGCAATGTATATATGTGTTCACTACTTATCTAACATACAATTCATATCACAATAATATTATGTGCATAACATATGCACAAATCTCAACCACACTCCAAACTTCAACAATATAACAGCAACAAATGACCAATCTCAGAATGAACAAGGAGAATTTCCTCAAACAAGAACAAGCCAAGGATGAACCTGATACGAAAGTTATTGAAAAGTTAGAAAAGGAAATTAAAGAATTAACAAGTATACTAACCAAAGCAAATATTGATCGTCAAACTAATATCAACAATGTAATCAACATGAAGAAGAATAGATTAAAGCAAGAAGAAGATAATAAGGATTTAGGAAGGGATGAAAATGTTATTAACCAGTTGACTAATGAGATTAATCAATTGACTAATATATTGTATCAAATGTATTCCAATGGTTCCGTGGGTATGACCAAGCCCGATGGATACGATGAAGCTAAGAAGAAATGGGAAGCTGAAGAAGAGCAGAAGAAGAAGGAGGCCGAGGAAGAAGCCAAAGCAGAAGGTGATGAAAAGAAGGATAAGGATGAAGGATCAGCAGAGGAGAAAGGCGAAGATTCTACTGCCGATAATGCTACCCCGGATGATGAGACGAAAGAAGATACCGGTACATTGGAAAAAGAGGAGAAGAAGGATGATGATAAGGCGGACGAAGTAACCAAAGAAGTTGGCAATATGACATTAGATGATAAGAAAGAGGGTACAACTGCCGACATTGACAGTGACAAGAAGGAGGTAGAAGATGAAGTGAAGGGTGAAAAAGAACAAGTTGATAAGAATGCAGAAGAAGGAGAAACTAAAGATGAGCCTGAAGAGGAGCCAAAGGAAATTCTACCACCACTATTTGCACGTACCGATGCCCACACTCTTCTTGACCGTCTAAATACCCGACGTCTCTACCAAAGGATCCTAAATTTCAAAAGAGCACAGCGCAAGAAGATTGCTGATAAGACATCTGAAATGATGAATAAAGTGAATAAAGGCGATGATGATGAATTGGACCCCATGCGTGGAATTGCACACATGTTCACGGAGGAGCTGGCAGAACATGATCAGGAAGCCAAGGATAAGGCCACTGCAGCTCGTATCTACAGGAAGAATATGACAATTCAAGAAATGGCTGATAAGGAATGGAAAGAATTACTCGAGGTTGGCAATCTTAAGAACTACGGAGAACCTATACCTTGGGATCCCATCCCAACGAAGGATGAACTACTACTTTTCTCTCCATGTCCTCGAGCTGTTGGAATATTGGCATCATATCCTCGTAGTGGTAACAGTTTGATGCGTACCTTGTACGAGCATACGACACTTCGAGTAACTGGAAGTGATATGCAGGGAGGTTTAGCCAAGCACGATCTTGTAGGAGAGATGGCAGTGGGTACGAATATGGTTCAATTTGTGAAGACCCACTTCCCCGAACGACAGGGATCTCCTGCTTTCCGTGCATCGAGAGTTGTATTACTTGTTCGTAATCCCTTTGATGCGCTTGAGTCATTCTTCAATTTAATGATGACTGGCACCCACACTAACTCACTCTCAGATGAAGTGCGTGAGAAGACAAAGAAAATCTTTGAGGAGTATGTGATGAAGGAGATTCGTGTTTGGAAGGTGTTCCATGAGTTTTGGTTGAATCAGGATGTTCCTATCCTTCTCATTCGATATGAGGATATTGTTCGTGACCCAACCAAGGTTATGAAACGCGTCATACAGTTCACATTAGAAATTAAACGAATGGACACATTCTTCAGTGAACGTATTGAACGCTGTTGCGATGAGCAGGCAGAGATTGAACGAATGGGATCTTACAAGCCCCGATCTGGAGGTATTGGCAAATCAGTTATCAGTGGCAAGTACTCACCCGAGCTCTTAGCAAAACTCAAGAACGACCAAGAGCTCAAGACGATAATGGGACATCTAGGTTATAAGGATCTCTTCACCAAGCCACCAGAAGAATGGGCTTCGATGAAACCACTCCAGGATCATGCTATTGAATATTTACCATCCTGGCATGAAACAGGAAACCAAAAGGTTGTCATATTGAATAGAGGAAATCTCGCTCGTACTAAGAATGAAATTACACCGTGGCAGAAGGTAAGTAATATATTCAAGATACTGTGCATGTAATAGTCTTGATACTTCCCACTAATATCATAAATATTTGCTCTGCTTTATACATTACAGATCAAAGTAGAGATGGGTATTGTGGATAAAAACTATGACTGCGAGAATTGCAGAGCTAAGAGAGCCAAAGCTGCTGGTTCTAATCAGAGTCCAGAAGAGGAGAAAAAGGAGAAGGAGAAAGAGGGAGAAGATGTACAGATGTGTCAGGTTATAGATGAAAAGAAGGTCGAGAAGACCGAGGACAAGGCAGAGAGTGAGGAGAAGAAAGAGTAGGCCAAACAAAGTCCATAAGATCTCGTTGCTTGTTGTTTACCTAAGTCTAAGGAAAGTTAAATGTCTATTTCTTTTCAATAATCTCCGCCTCAATTATGTTGTCGTTGTCACCCCTCTTTGTTGTACTTGATGACTTATTACCGTATATTGACCTTTCTCCTGCACCGATCGATCCGACATTTATAATTCGACCATTAACATTAACATTCAATGTACGAATCTCGCCGTTGACTGATTCAAGCGTAGCTACGCCGCTGGCATTAGGTCCGACCACATGGAAGCTCGATTGTACTCTAGCAGATCTCTGCCCATTGATTACTGTAGTTGATTGACTCTGTGAAAAGGGTTGACTTATTTGTAGAGAATCTCCACAAGCATCAGCTACTTCCGAAGAGTTAATTAATCTCATACGCGCATCTTCCCAAATCTCTTGCATATCTGCAGTTTGTTCTGCTATCTCCTCTGCTGCCTTTACTAACAGTGGTGATACCATCTTTCCCATTAATCTTAAAGGCAATGGAGCACCTTTAAGCATCTCGTTTAATGGGCCAGTGATTTGTTCTTTACGTTCCTTCTTTCTAATTGCAGCTAGTTTTTCAAACCATATTAGGTTCATGGAGGTTCATGACTAACCAACTTTTTTAGGATACCGATATATTCATATATAACATACCACCCCTCTCTAGAGAGCCTCAACAGGCCTCAACACAGAGTAATATTATAAGTATAAGTATATTGAAAAGAATATAATATCGTACCTCTAGTATCATGCCGCGTACGGCAAAGAAGTATAATGGATCCGGAAATCCTGATGATTGGAGAGGGGACCTTCAAAGAGATCTTAATACTTTTAAAACTTTACAAGTAATGGTTCTCTTTGTTCAAGTGAATGTTACTCGGGCAGCGTTACGAAAATTTCTCCATTTATCTGGAGGAGACTCAATGGAAGAATGCCTTGAAGTCCTTGTAATTGAACAAAGTGATTATCGTCGTAATAATGCTGGATTGCAATTATCACAATTAAATCTGGAAGACTACGACGAAGATGATTTTGACTTTGGTGCCGAAGCACTCGAAGCAGCACTTGAACAAGAATATACGATCAGCCAAAAACCAAATGATAAACATTGTGTTACCTATTTAAAAGAACATGTAGCTGCAATTATTAATGGAGTGGGTTGGGGGCAGTATATTGATTGGGTTAATACTACTATTAAGATTGGCACACAGTTTTATGATTTTAATACTGGTAGGACATTTGTGCCTTCCTATGGTGATGATTGTCGGATTGATAAACAATTACAAGAATGGGCAAAATATCAAAGACAAACTGCCGCTGGTACCCAAGAGCCAGCTCTAAAGGAATGGCAAGTTGCATTGTTAGATATGATAGAATTTGTTTGGGACCTCCATAATTATAAATTTATTGCGAATATAGCAAGATTGAAGACGTTCAAAGATATATTTGGCCATTGTGCTGTCCCCAAGAATTATGAAGATAAAAAACTTGCAATTTTTACACAAAACTTGAGGAGTAGTGGTGATCAAGGTTTTTGGAAACAAAGTGATGAAAGAAAACAGGAATTAACTGATCTTGGATTTGATCCCAACATAACCCCCAGTGATCAGAAGTACGAAGATGCAACACAAGAGGAAGATGAAGAGATTATTGTAATAATTGAAAAGTTTTTCGTTAATTCAAGTGATGATCCATTAGAACGGCACACCAACATACCATGGCTTACCCGTACAAAAGAAATTGACTTGATGAGAGCACATTTTTGGCTTCCCAAGGCAATTAAACGGATAACGTACTTTCATTTAGATAATAATAATGATGATGACTCTGAGGATGACGACTCCGAGGCAGATGTGGATGAAATGCCTAAAGATGAGGCTATGGAGAATAGGCTTGCCGAGATGCAATCTATTGTTGCCCAAGAAGAGAGATTACTCCCAATTAAACAACCAATATTGAATAGGATGAAGAAGTTGAATATCCTCTTGAAGAAATATTATCACTATGGCGTGAACAGGATTGAGAACCGTCACTATACGAAATTACGTGAGTTGTACAAGGAGCTCTATAAAAAAGATCTATATAAAGAGCTTGGGTGGACCAGAGATGAGTCAATTGGTGATGATCCTAAATATCCAGATGGATCTGATAGGCCTAAACGTTATGCCCGTAGACCTGATATGACATTGATTGGATTCGCGCAAGCTCTTATTGATGAGTTGGATGAATATGGACATATTGATAGGAGTGTTGAGAGTGAGCAGAGGAAAGTGTACTACATGATTCTTCTTTTGATTAGCGAGATGAAGCTGGATATCAACTTAGTCCGTCTTGAACCAGTTCATCCAACCATGCCAGATGAAAGGCAAGTACGAGCACATGCCAAGATCATCAAAGATATTGATAGAGATCTGAGTATCAAGACGGCTGATATTAATGGATTGGAACCAGTTAAGCCTAGGGTGAGGGTGATTCTATTAGACTTTGAACCTCATAATCATCATATTGTTGAATACCAAAAGCGTCTCATCCCACCAGGTAGTGGTATTGAGAGAGCTAAAAAGGAAGACGAGTGGGATTCAAAGGTAATGTATAATGAAGTTATCATGTTGACAACAGATGAAGTATTGAAATTAGAATCAATGGATTTGAGTTTGTTTGATGAGGATGGTAAGTTGAGGGCGGAACTACTTGATGAAGCAGTTGAGGGTAGTGAGGAGGCGGTTTGAGCTAGCTTTGTGCATATCTTTCTAGTGGATCTAGATGTGTCGTATACAGTGTTATGCCAATAGACACTTTATAAGTATGCCGTTTATAGTAGCAATTTGACAGTATGGTACAGTTAGTTGTAGTATTTCTGTGAGCACATACCATATGCTTATCGACTATCCATTTTCTTCACAATGTGACCAGTGGTATTAACAGTCACATTATCCACCCTATTTATTCGAGGAATGACAAATATATGATAATCGAGAGGAGGATATGATGTAGCGGCGGACTAGTGATACCCTCAAGGGGTATTGCCGATACCATGTGGTGTAGGGGGAGTGTGTGGTGTAGGCTAGCGCTTTTTAGCGCGGGGGCTGCCCACAAATCCATACTAACGACTAATTTTCACATAGTGCGATTTATAATCCCCTCTTACTAACGCGTAATGCTCCTACAACAATATAACACAATAACAAACGTCGGTGTTATCTACATTAGTTATCAAAGTATTGAGAATACCACCTATTACATAGGTGAGTTGTATGTCATTGGTTTATTAGAGTTGTTACATATTAATATTTTGTATGCATGCCGTGTCATTTGTTCTATTATTTGTCATATTGGTATACACTTTACAAGTAACCTCATCTATAAATATTGTATCCGTATTTAGCCACATTAACATGAGTAAACCAGCATCAACAAACAGTATCATAGCAGATGATAACGTGGTATCAATATTGGAAGAGAGCATCAAGAAATTGGTAAGTCAAAATATAATATGATGATCAATATGTTGTTGTGGATACGTTGTTGTGGTATATAATATAACATCTAATCTATTTTTATTTGTATAGATGGAGAATCAACTAGATGATGACAAGATTGATTATGTCTCCGTGGATGTGAATATTACCGAATTAAAAAAAGGTATTTATAGTGCTGGCCTTTTTATCACATCAAATAATAAAGAGAGCATGGGGGAATACCATTTAGATCGCCAGTCATATATTCAAAATGTTGTATTTATACCAGCAATGAAGGAGCTTGGATTGGTTGATATTCGGGGAATAGTAGAATCTTCCAGTAAGATCAAGGAAGATGAAGAGAATACTAAACGTATCGAACAAGGGATTGAGAAAGAAAAGGAACATATTAGGATGAACACATTTGCTTCTTCTTCATCTCCGCTAAAGAATATTGGAAATTCACCACAAAAGAATAATAATAAGAAGAAGGCATCATTGTCGTTGCCATTTGATGAACAAGTGTCAATTCTCAACACCCAACGGGAGCAATTCATCTTCCCACAAAGCGGAGAAGAATTAAAAGGCAAAACATTTGTTCTTACTGGCACATTCGGCTTTCTTGTGAAGGATGCAGCCGGCTTGGGTGGACGTTATGCTGATCTAAACAAAGGGAAGAGTGAAATGACAAATGTTATTATTCGTCTTGGTGGGAGAGTTGTGTCAAATTTGTCTTCTGTAACAGACTTTGTTCTCATGGGAGATGGTACTGGACTTACCAATTTGATTCAGTGGGGGAAGAGTCTTTCCGAAAGGGTTCCAATCATTAGTGTTGATGGATTACATCGTCTTGTCACCGGTAAGGTAACAGATGAGAATTTGCGTAAGGAGCCAGTTCCCAAGTTTGGAGAAACATCCTATGCAAGTAAAGGGTATGGGCAGAAGAGGAAGGCAACAAAGCACAAATCAAAGTCGAATAAGAGGAAGAAGAAGAATGCCAAGTACGAATGGAATAGTGATGATGAGGAGAGCGAGGAGACGGAGGACGACCGTCTCGAGAGTGAAGACGAGCTGGAGGACGAGAGTGAAGGAGTGGATGAGTGGGTTGAATGTACAAAGTGTGGAAAGTGGAGGAAGCTTCCTGCTAGTATTGCTGCTGCATCATTGCCTGACGAATGGTACTGTACAAATAACACCTGGGATGTTCGGTTTGCAACATGTGATGCCATTGAGGAGAGTGAGGATTAGACAAACCGAAAAGAATGTGAGTTGATATGTATTGTTGAGTTGGTATCGGTAAACTATCTACATCAATCTTGGAGATTGATGTAGATGTACTTCTAATATGAATAATCATGAAAAGTTTGAAACTTGAATAGCTTAGCACCTTAGTTATAATAAAGTAGTGGCGGCAGGGCTTTTGTATTTTCTTGCTATGATCTGTACTCTCATAAAAAGGATATCATCAATGCTTTTTTGCAAAAAAGCATTGATGATTGTTCTTCTACTATTGTTCTCATTGGATTTATGCATCAATGGCGACTCGTTCCCTCTCTATTCTAGCTATATGTATGATCTCTATCTTACTAGTAGAGTCTACAGTATTGGGGAAGATGTCCACTCTTTCCAATAGTCGTCGATTTGTATTTGGTTGGCGGAGACAAAACTCATCTTCCTCCTTTCATATCCATCATCCATCATCTGCTTCCGATTTACCAAATGGTATTACAGATTTGATTTTGTTTGCTCCCTTCTTTAAAAGATTAGATCCAGCTTTCTTGAAGTTTGACCAATCGTCATCATCTCTTTGTGAAAAGAAGAGTCGAGATTGCTGATGTTGTGTAGGTAATTTCGTATTATGTGTATGTGAATGTGGTATCGACAATGTAGAACGAGCATGGTAATATGATGGTACAAAAGCACTTGAATGAGAGCTAAATGCAGCGGCATAGACGCTCAACAATGATTTGGTGGTGGTATATCTCATTGTATTTATAGAATACATCAACTCCTTCTTCAGATAATCAATCTAAATTATTATACCTTGCATCAACTTCTGACTATTATTCTGATGGTTATTATCTTTGGAGGTAGATCGGGGCAAACACCCTTGCAAATAATTAAAGAACCTATGTTTATTACTACTCAAACTGATCGGGTTGATTATCGTTGTAGGTAGATGAAGATCATGGATGAATGACAACATTGCAACACTACCTCTAGAGTACAACATCGTACACAGTGTGATAGGTTATGAGCTTAGGAGATACCGCGTCAAAGGTAGCCACCAATCAAATGTTATGCTCTACTCATAAGACATCACCTCTAGGTAAGGTTATACAACCATAGCGCACCACGTATCGACCAGAGATTGAGAAGGGTCTTAATCATAATGTGTAGAATTTGGCTTTTACTAAAAAAGTTACCCATGCTTTCTTTTACACATACCTAAACTTCTCTAACTAAAACATAGATTGGAACTTGTTGTCTACTACTCTAACACACACATGGCACTTAGGCTTCATTCTCATCAAAACTATCATTCATCTTCTCTTCATAATCTCCATCTTCTCCTCTATCCATAGTTAGGCAAAGCTCTCCAATATTGGTCAATATGCCTACATAATAAGCGGCTTTCCTATCACCCTTCTCTATATCAGTACCATCGTCATCTTCTGATTCATTGTAGAGCGGTCCCATGACTAGACGATTCTTAAACATTGATCTATCTTTCCGGTAGTTGACGGTATCAACCTCAACACTTGTCACCCTATCATGCACAAGTTTGTTCATGGCATCTTTGAGACCATCTTGATTAGTATCAGGGCCTTGTATCAAATCACTCATGGACTTTTGGAGTGCTTCTTTTGCCTTGTAGCCACACAGATCTTCCCATGCTTTATTAACGCCGACAATTCGAAACGGCCTTTCGGTCTCAGTAACGATAATAGCACGGCCATCACAAGAACCTTCTTTCGGTAGAGCCTCGGAATATGTACGAGGAAGTGAGTGTTCTGCATCAGGTACAGAATCCTCTGAGGACTTGCCACTCCTCATTGATAAGTCGGCCATTGTAGGTGGCTTGGTACTAAGAACTGATGCACCAGCAATGAAAGACTGCTTAATCTTGACAACTGATTCTTTTCTGCGCTCTCTCTTCTCTCTTTTATGCTCTGCTCTAAGCGTCGACATCTGAACTAATGTAAAGAACTCTTCACGGTCGATAACTCCATCACCATTATCATCGACCACTCGCATCATGGCCTCGACATTTCGCGTTGTCATCTTCATGCCCATCTTATTAAGCGCCTGCATCAACTCATTAGCATCAATCGTTCCTGAGCCGTCATCATCAATCTCATCAAAGACATGATCAATCTGTGAATGTGTCATGGCTTTAAGCGCTATCGATTTATCACCATTCTCAGTCATCGATGCAGCCATGCTCTCCAAGACACCTTGCCACTTGTATGTACCAAAGCATGCTTGGAAGAAACCAACCTTTTGTGTCAAAACCACGAATGTAATGTGTGTAAGTCCGATTAATAAATATAGAGCGGCGCTAAACCATAGCGAATTTGATAAGAAGGCTGATGCAGAATAGAAGGATAGTAAACTACCCAACCAAAAGGATGTTGCAAGTCCAACTAATACTTTAAACTTCCACAAATTCTTCATATTTCCTCTTATCATTTGGCCAATTATCAATCCAATATCAGTGCTTGTTAGATTGCCAATCACCCCCCGGAATTGTATGCTTAGGCAGCCTTAAACATTTGCGCTTATGGGGAGGGACCCATTGCGCCTGGGAGTAAAAATCTATCTAGCAAATCTCGGGGTGTGAGTATCGATTTTCAGTCGGCGGTTCCACTCAAGTAAAACAAAAACCTTAGTAGGTTGTTAGTATTCATGACTCAAACTTTTCCACTCGAGTCAACATATGAGTGGAAATCATCCACTCAAGTCCACTAAGTAAAGTCTACTAAATCAGTCCTGAGTGGACAATTTCCACTTCAGTTCTAACAAGAATCAAAAATCAAGAGACAAGGAAGAGAGAGAGAAGAAGAAGAGAGGATACACATACTCACAACCAAGAAGAGATGACCAAGAAGAAATCATCTAGTGAATTACAAAGGGAGCTCGATCAATATAGATCTGAGCATAGTGATGTTCTCCAAAGAGCAAAGTGTGCATATAAGGAAGCTGATAGAGCTAGGAAGTTTTTCAAGAAATATAAAGACAATGCAAAGAGTCATCTTGATTATGATCTTTACAAGAGAATGGCTAATAGGCCGAAAGATCTCATTGCTATACATAAGAAGATAATGAATCTAGAGAGCAAAATCAGGAAGAAGAGGAAACAAGAGAGTCTTGCCGCTTCTAGTGATGCAGATACAGATATGCCCGCAGAGAATCGTGGCCGTGGTAGTAGTACAGAGCAAGACTCTGTTTATGAACAAGCTGTTCGTAGAGCACAGCAACAAAGGCATGTGGAGAATTCAAGAGACTTTAGTGAAGCTTCCTTGCGATCACGTGGGTTGGAGATTTGTACTAGATCAGGACATCTGATATTATCAAGAGACGAAAGGCGGAGAAGGTGGGCAAGGTAAACTAAAATTGAAAGGCATATGACAAGCTCGGCCCATACCCTTGTGGTATGGGCCGTCATCTCTCTCTCTCTCTCTTTCTTCTCCCTTGTGTCTTCTCTTCGTATCATCTCTTTACTTTATCTTAATATTTGTATTCAATTTGGCATCAGCCAAGACATCTGAACATATCTTGTGTGTAGCATGGCATGCAAGGTATCACTCTACTTCCCAGATATCTCTTTGTGAGGTATCACCGCAATTCTCAGCTGTTCACTTCACTCGCCGCCTGTGGTAACCTGGTTCCAGTTAAATGTGTAGTACGAATCAAGTTGGCAGAGTAGGTACTAGTCATTCCATTTTGAATACCATTGGCTGCCGCCGCAAAGTAGTACAACGTGCGATGATCCGGATTCAATACTGCAGCTATACTGGCAGCAACTGTTTTTGTAATGAGAAGGAGATTGGTGAATTGAACATATCGACAAAGTATACACATCTTATACACACGTATGATATGCACATATCATATGCACATGACATAAAAAAGTGCATATGATATGAACATATATTAGAAACTTACTCATACACAAAGCACCCAATAAGAATGTTGGACCATAACTTGGTACCAACTTGTGTGGTATAGCTTTTGGATTCATCATTCCAGCTACAATTGCTCCACCTATAAATGCTAGAATCAAAGTAAACTCAAAACCAAACAACTTAGCATCTCCAGATGCTAGTGCCAATCCTGATTTGGTATACGTTCCTGTGAAGGCTGATACACCTTGTTTAATTGAACCATTCTCGGTTAATAAACCACTTAAACATAATCCATTGATATATCCAGAATTTAATGATAGTAATAATCCCAACCCAAATACAAAGTATGCTTCTGTCAACGATGTTACGCCCATGTTTTTCAACGATGATGATGTTGTTGTTGGGTTGGATTGGAATATCGATTGACGTCGAGTACCGAAGTTTGCCGTTGATGCTCGACGACGGAGTGAATGCCATGATTCTGTTAGTGTCATGATTGTATTTTTGTTTTGTTATTGTTATTGCAATAAGTAGTATAGTACTACTACCTCTCGTGTATAGCTGCAATAGATGCACGTTCTACACAACTAGAGTGTGATGAGTATTGGTATGTGATGGATTGGTTCAGTAAGTTGTAGTGATAGATATATTTGTCTGCTCTTTCCCCATACAACCTAGCGGACCCTATGAGGACAAGACTGCACTTGATGATTATGTTTGCATACTTGCCGCCTCTATCAAGTACCTAGCATTAGACTATGAACATAGGTGCAGCTTGCATACATTATTACCAAACGATTCTTTCCCAAAAGACACACTCTCACCTTCGCCATCTGCCATCTGCATTGCTAATTTAGCATCCATACCTGGAGATTCATTTCATTCGTCGGAGTTGACGAATAATTAATGGCTGCTGTACTAGTGATGACATACTATTACTTCAAGCGGACTGGATTTGGATGCAATAGATGCAACAGCAACCGATTGATATTGTTCTTTTCCATTTATTCAACGATTCCATAGGCAAGCAAGCATATAGGCACAAATTATAACAGTCAAATCATCAACATCACTGGCCTAAATTGTTATCGTCTAAGAAAAAACATCATCTACTGTGTCGTGATCTAACAAAGATTCATCAAACGGACTATTCTGCAGAATTATTAGTCGGAGAAGAAGGACACCGATACAATTTGCAATAATACAAGCAGCTTGTCGGTCACTTACATCATATGTTCATAAATCAAACATAGAGATAACAAACAACACATCTCCTTCTCATTAGTGAGTGAAACAGCCTATTGCAATAAAGATAATATACAATACAATGGTTAGATCAGCTTCATTACGATTACTCGCCTCGACGATGGCACTCATCCTCCTCCTTTCAGAAGAGGCGTTGGGGCTCTCTCCAACATTTACAAAACTTGCTACTCCATCACAATATAGAATATCATCACAAAGACTGCATAGAGGTGGCAGCAGTAGTATTGCAAAACGTGTCGGTGGTAGATATAACCTCCAATCCAACACTCGATTAACATCTACATATGTGGAAGCACGTCATATCTCTCAACCATCACTATTACTATCACTCCCATCAATTATCAAAAGAAGAGCAAGAAGATTCATGAACAATTTATTACAAAGAAAATCGAAACGATCATTAGTTATTGGTACCTCATCCATTATTCTTGCACTGATAATAATGTTTGGTCCAGCCTTCTCACCTGCCGCGTATGCTGCCGACGAGATTGCTGCTGCTACAGTAGCGGGAGGAGGTTTGTCACCGGCAACTACTGTACCATTTGCAACTCGGTCACGTGCACTTGGATCATGGAATATACTTCCCACCAAGGCAGAGGTAGAATTGTGCTTTAGACTATTATATGCGGCATGTGCTGGAGGTAAGTCTAATGAATGGATGATGATGGTCATTGATGAAGATTCTTTTCTGTAACGTTCTCTTCTCACATAACATCTTCTCCTCTTTTATCTCCTCTCTACTATTACTTACACTCAGGCTTTGTTGGGTTAGAACGATCCTCAAGTGACAGACCGGCGGGCATTCGGACGATGGCTCTTGTTGGGATGGGCGCTTGTATCTATACAATGTGCAGTATCCATGGCTTCATTCCCTCAACTACACTTGGACATGCTCCAGGCTCACCACAACTTGCCAACGTCAAGGTAGATCTAAGTCGAATGGCTGCCAACATCGCCAGTGGTGTTGGATTTATTGGTGCTGGTGCCATTCACAAGTCCAAGTTACATGGTAATGGAACTGAAGAGCAGAATATTGTCGCCGGTTTGACAACTGCAGCTGCTATTTGGGTATCGGCTGGAGTTGGCATTGCGTCAGCCACCGGCATGTATTCCGTTGCAGCCTTTGCAACGTTTTCTACTGTTGCCATTCTCAAGTATGCTCGTGTTCCAAGTAAAGAAGAAGAACCTGCTAACTTTGAGTTCAAGCCAAGACAGTTGGAGGTAGTTGACGATGAGGATATTGACGGCCATAGGGGTACACGAAGTATCCGTCAAGAGTATACCAAGAGAAAACACCAAGAACCTATATCCGGCTTGTTTGGTAGTGGATACGATCCCGAGAGTCAAGCTTTTGTAGACCATGAGATACTCCCCGAGCCTTCAATATTCAAAGACGTACTAATAGATCCAAAGTATGAGTCGAAGGTATTGAGTAAGCTCGGCATTACCAAGGACGACGTTGTACGAGAAGTAGCAGCAGCTCATAGAAATTCCAAAAAGTCCAACGTTCTGATAGAAGAAGAACAAGAAGTCATAGCATACAATGCAACTGATGAGGAGTCAGTTGAGCCATAGTGGGTAGAGTTGTAAAAAAGATAGATTGTAATAAGAGTACTGTAAAATCATCATGTTGAACATTATTATGTGTACTTAAATAAACATATATGAACATATCCTGCCTCTTGCATGCTTAATACATTTTTGATATGAACCCCTGCTTAATACTCATGAAAGACATTGTTACATAATGAGATTCCTGTCGGTACGATATCCTAAATCCTGCCTCAAAAATAAATCAATCTTTTTACAATACTACCATTGAAATCTAATAAAACAAAGCATGTCTAATCAACCACCTATTGAAATCAATTCAGACTCGGAAGATGAGGTAGAACTCCCTGATCATCTTGTTGGTTCGGGTGAATACCAGATCGTCGGTATTAGGTAACTGATTTTTATATACTAACTATATAATGTCATTTTGTATAGTAATTATTGTGTGGTACATGAATGAGCCAACTACGTATAATACTAATCCCTCCTTATTTTTCTAATGGATCATATGATAATGGTAGGTATTACACAGGTGTAGCGCACCCAGGAGAATTCGTTGTGTTGGTTAGGGAGCCGCGTAATCCGTAAGATCTTTTATTTTTGTATTTTTGATTATGTTATGTTTTTATATTGTTATAGGTTGTCATCTAATTTACTTCTATACTCTATACCTCATTTAATACTTTACGAACATTAGATATGATAGAAATGCTATCAGAGTGGATAACTTGCACGGTGAGAGAGTAGGACACATCAAGTAAGACTTTTTGTATGTGTAGTTGTGATATTATGAGCGGTTCTGTGTTGTCTAACCTCTATATATCTAGGGCAACAATGGCAAGACATCTTGCAACTGTCATGGATGAAGAAGGGGATGTACGGTTAGAAGGTACAATCCCCAGACAAGGGAACCAATGGACGCTTCCTCTGACGTTAGACTTCTATTCAACAAACACTACTGAGGAACAGGCGAGAACTTCGGCTGCAAATGTACAGAATAGATTACGAGGAGATAGGAACTTTAGTTTGTCACAGCAATACAGAACAGCCGCAAGAGGCAAAGCCAAGACGGCCACCCCAAAGGTTACAACAAAGAAGTTAGATTGGGCATCACAACAAAAAGCATTAGACAATATGTTTGATAATACATTGAAGGAACAGTACAAGAATTTGCCAAATGTGGAAATGAGTAGCTGTCTCACCAACATTACACTATTGGATTATCAAATCCAAGGGATCAAGTGGTTACTAAAGAAAGAGACTGAAGCTACTGCTGCTCCCTTCTATAAGAAAGTGAAAGAGAATAAACAGAACATGTATCTTTGTGAGATTACTCAGAGTTCTCAGGTTGATCCTCCCAAGCCAATCCGAGGTTCGGCAAGTTTGATATTTTTAAAGTGTGCACATGATATGAGATAATTGTACCTTATACTGTTTATATAACTTACACCTCCTATATTCCCTCATATTAACAGATCTTGTGTGATGAGATGGGATTAGGAAAGAGTATTCAAACACTCGGCTTGATACTATTAGCACCTCCGAGTGGTCTTGAATACAAGGTACCAGTTAGTACTGATGTAGCAGCAGCAACAAAGCCTCCAGCTGGCCATACTAAAAGGTGCACTTTGATTGTGTGCCCAGTATCAGTATTGTCCAATTGGACAGATCAAGTTGAACAGTTTGTTGCTCCGGGTGTGCTATCAGTTGAGCTCTATCATGGGCAAAATCGTCATGAAGTCTTGTCTGACGTGAAAGATGGCAGAGTAGATATACTTCTAGTCTCATACAACACTCTTGCTGCCGATTATGATTCATCTGGAAAGGGCGACGCTGCTCCAAAGAAGAAGAAGAAGGCTAAACGAGCAAAGTTGTCAACAGACTCAATCTTTGATATTGACTTTCATCGTATAGTTCTGGATGAAGCGCATACGATTCGTAATAGTAAGACAAGATCTTTCAAGGCGGTATCTCTCATCAAGTCGGAGCGGAAGCTGGCACTCACTGGCACGCCACTAGTCAACTCATCTGATGATATCTACAGTATTTTCTCATTTCTCGGAGTACAACCGCTTGATGATAAGGCGATATTTACGAGGGCTATTACACAACCAATCAAGAATGGTGATGAAATGGGGCTAACAAGACTGCGAACGGTAATGGGATACCTTTCACTTCGTCGTAGTAAGAACAACGTCAACATCAAGCTTGTAGAAAAAGATGTGCAGCTATGCAGTGTAGAGTTTGTCAACGATGCACACAAGCAGGTTTACGACGCACTCTTCGGTACGGTAAGGGTAGCGATGGAAGCCATATTGGGTGAGGAAGAAAGTAAAGCACTGAAAAACTACTCTGTTATCTTTGAGAAGCTGCTTCGATTACGTCAATCCTGTTGTTCGGGATTACTACTGACACAAGAAAGACGAGAAATTGCAATTAAAGTTTGGGAAGAGATGAAAGCGGGCAAAACGACCAAGAAGTTGACAGCCGAAGAAGGATTGGCACTTTTGGAGAAGCTCAAAGGCGCATTCTCTGAAGTTGATCAGCCTGGAAGTCTTCCAGAATGCGGTATATGCCTCATGGAGATGGAGGAGCAAGACGGCACAATCATCAAATCGTGCGGCCACGTCTTTTGTTCTCTTTGTATTCATCAAGTGATTGCAAAAAGCAACAAGAAGTGTCCATATTGTCGCCAGAGCTTTGACGAGAGTGATATCGTTGATATGAAGCAGGCGAAGACTGCTGCAAACGAAAAGGATGAGGAGAAGCCTACCGCCCAAGACTTGACATTTGGTGTTCCGCCAAAGATTCAAGCTCTCTTGACATCTATCCAAGGCATGAAAGGAGATGAGAAGGGAGTGATCTTTTCTCAATTTACAAGTCATCTCGATATTTTAGGCAAAGCGCTCAAAGAAGCTGGTCATTCATTCGTCAGGATTGATGGATCAGTGTCGGCACCAAAGAGGATTGCTGCCATCTCCACATTCAATTCGGATGATACTGATTCCCCTCGATTCATTCTATGCAGTCTCTTAGCGAGCGGTACAGGCATCAACCTAACTCGCGCCAATTGGGCTTTTATGATGGACGTCTGGTGGAACGAGGCAGTTGAATCACAGGCTATGGATAGAATTCACCGTTTCGCAGACCCGAAAAGTTACAGTTTTACGATTTGTTATGAAGGACAGCATCGAGGAGCGTATTATCAAAGTTCAAGAGAGGAAGAGTCTTCAAGCCAAGGGTGCGTTTTCAGCGTTGAAAGCTGATGAGAAGAGGAAAGCTCTGCTAGGTGACTTGCGTGGTCTACTTGACATCAAGGTTGAGTTTCCCCAGCTAATGCTCGAGTAGTTGATGTGAGTGATTGGGAGGAGATAGTCAAAACCCCGACCAGATTGTAGCTACCAAATGTGTTGTATAAAGACAGTTACTTGTGATCACATCTTATGTTTTACTTCTACTAATACACCTAAATATATGTACTCTCAAACCCAATAATCTAGAAGGAGGGACGCTCAGACATGGGGTCGACCGTGTCTGTCTTAACTTTTGCTAGAAGAGATTCTACTTGGTCTTCTCTGAAAAGTAGTTCGGCCTTTGTATCATCCAACTCAATCTTGGCTGCACACAGAGCCTTCTCCAAGAGCTCGACTTGTATATAAAGAGGTAAATCCCTATGCTCAATAGAGGTTGCACCAAGGATGCAACTGATGTTCTTATCACGTGACTCCAGTGCTAGCAGCGGCTTGGGGGATCAAGAGTTGATTGCAGTAACCAATTTGTGAGAGTGTACATCAAACAGGGAATGATATATTAAACAGCAGTTGATACGCACTGAACAAAGAGTCTTACCTTGGCAAGCGTCTCCTTCCACTCTTCTACACAGGCATCAATACATCTCGCATGTAAAACATTGTCAGTATCAGATAGATTTACACCTGCTTTCTCTTCCTCTTTAACTGCAACTTTAAGTAGTGGTAGTGCAGACTTGCGAGATACTGATGGCATAACTTCACTTCGAGTGCAGTTCATGAGAAGTGACATATCGACAGCACCTCCTTGTGTTTGACAATACTTTAGGACGAGGTCAGATAGCTTCTTGGACCTACACTTGAGCTTGGGAGATGATAAGATTCTCTCAAAGGACTGCGGTGGTAATTTAGTCAGTGTTCTTCTATTCGTCTCCTCTAGCCTTTCAGCAAGAATATCGATGCTGGCATTCTCAAGCTTCTCGTCGTGATACAAAATTGATTCAGTAAGGTATGTGGCTGCGGTCTCTAAAGAAAAGTCACCGCGGATAAAAGTTGATGCCAATTTCCATAATGATCTGATACCAAAGTAATGAGCCAAATGACGGATAGCGGTGGCATTCTTTGTTGAAAACTTTACTTTCTTCTCAGTATACACAAAATCAAGTATAGCGGGGAAGGCGTCAGCGGCAGAAGCTTCAAGGTTAATGCGGCTTGTATTGCTCTCAAACTCAGAGAGATGATTTTGCTTAAACAATGTTGAAAAGTAGTCTGATCGTCGGGGACCAACTGAGAGGATAGCCTTATGGACGTGATAATGCTGAATTTGAGGTTTGCCACTTCCTTTACTACCACTCGAATTCCTCCGTTGCAGACTATCATGCGAGTTCCTGCGATTATAGCCCTTCGATGAATGTCTATCTTTTGCTTGTGATTTAGATGACGACGTAGAAGCGTCTCCGGGAGATGTAGGTGACGATGGCCTCCGGGAGGTACTCTTCTTTTCTCCCACAGTAGGGGATTGATTTCCCTTAGTACTAGAATGTATGCGATTAACCTCAATAGTCCAATCACAAAATGCAGACGGTTCATCTAAGCTCCATGTTAATGGCTCTTCGGAGGCATCATCTAACCAATCATCCTCATCAGATCCAAAGTAATGCTCTCCGCATTTAACATCCTTTTTGTGCATACTATCCAAAATAGAGACGGGATTTCCAATCCGTTCCCCAGGATTATCTTCCATTATCTCTACTGCACCTATTGATACAATATGTATATTGTCATCAGTAATATTGTATTGATATGTCTTTACTTGAATAATTGTATATTCCTCAAGTTGCCCGCTTTGAACTAAATGTGTTAAATGAGTAGAGATTACAACCTCAATGGAATGTTCACCATCAGATAGTACTGCCCAATATACATCAGTCAAGGCACTGTTGCAATATATTATTTGATGATTATGTGTGTACATTGCAATTTTATTATATGTTGATGATATGTTGTCATTAGATTTGATGTAGCCAGGTTTATTGTGCACAGAACATATGTAGAGATCGATTTATAATGTATGCATTTCAGATACATTTTCATTTAATGGATTTGTTAGTATATAAATATAAATGTAATCAGATGACTTGAAGGTATGACATATGATACTACAATACAACCAAGTACATAGTGTATCATCATAACATCACTTGTTAGCAAACACATAACTTACTTTGCAGGCACGCGACGGATATTGACGATTTGCAATGTAGAACTATCATCAATGTTCTCAAAATGGCCCTCACTCTTTAAAAGACCAGCAACTCCACCTTCCTTGAGCATAGCCATGCTATCTCTCACAATAATATCAGTCTACTACCGTGTAATTAATCTCCTTTTAGATTTGAGGGCGGGGCACTTTTATTTGCAACCTCTTTTTATTCCTTCGGATAGGCATCCGAAGTTCGAGACATACAGGCTTGTGAATGAGACATGTACTAGCGGTTGAGTGTACGTTTTTAGTTGAACAAGTCTCCCCTCTAGAAGACAAGACACTCTATCGATGTGCAAGTTTAAGTATACAAGTAAAGCTTAGTATAATAATAGAGAAGTTGATCTCTACCCAAGCCACTCTCTAGATGCTATCGCCCCAGATTGGTGAAACATTGATCCAGCAGTTCGTCTCCTAGTACTATGATGTTGTACAAGTGTAGAACTTTTACTAGCTCGAGTTCGACGTCGTTGCCGATCTCTTTCTCTTCGCTTTTTGCTACTACTACTGCCTTTTGACCTTCTATCTTTACTACTTCCCTTGGATGATGTAGGCCTATCGCCATCTTTATCTTTGCCTCTGTTGGCCTTTCTAGCTCGTCTTTCTCGGATACGTCGTAGGTCTTCAGCCACATTAGGTGGTATAGTAGAAGCTTGTTTGGTACCAGTATCATCTTGATTTGGTGATGGTTGTTGTTGATCATTTCCTGCTTCTGCCTGCTGTCTCGCTCGTATTCTCTTCAAGTCCTCGGCTATCTTATCAGGGGGATTGGCTGCTTTTGGTGGACTATCATTTTCCCCGGGGTCATCACTAATAGCAACTCTGTTTGCTTTCTTTCTTCTAAAGCTTGTTTTTGGCTTCAGATCTTTCATCTTATCAACTGCATTTGCCTCAAGGATACTCTTTCTAACATTACTCCATTGTTGTGTAGCCTTTGACTTTGCATTCACCTTCTCTCGTATTGAACTCCATCTAGATGTCGACTTTTGTTCATCTTCAGTTGAAAGCGGAGCTTCCTCATCGTTGGTATCTTTGTCCTTTTGATTAGCATACCACTCTCTCAGCCCCTTATTGGGGTCGCCAGTATGAGTCAATACCGCCACAGCACCTCCCGTCTGATATGTTCTCAGCAATATCTGTACATGTCGAGGATTAAACTCATTCTTATTATGATCATCAATGTTAAAGTTTTCCTTTGCTTTCTTCTCAATCTTCTCCCAGAATCTGACACCAAACACTTTCTTCTGAAGCTGTCGTTGCAATTGAAACATAGGAAAGAGTAGTAGTTGATGATTACCTGTAAATGCAATGAAGGAGTTTCTGAGTAGAGAATGAGAAGATATGAGAGAGATGATGTATACTACATATGCATATCATTGATAATACACTTACAGATTCAATGCTCCGCCTCGAGTCTCAGCAAACTCTATGGCAGAGTCCAAGCACTGCTTGCCACCACCTTCTCCAAATAATTCCTTTACCATTCGTTCTATTTCAGGTATAGATAGATCACCGTCTGAGTCTAAATCATACATGTCTTTTAAGAGATATCGTTAGATGGACAGTTGAGAAAGAACAACCTCATGTACATATCTAACTTACCAAATGCAAAGTTGGATAGGGAATCAATCTTGAACGTACACACATTGAATACACTAACCATAAACTCGAGGAAGTCAACATCACCGCCGCCGGTAGTATCAAAATGATTGAAGCATCGCTCTGTCCACGGATTCCAATCGAGATCAAAGTGTTTGAGGAAGTGCTCTAGCTGTATCGCTCCGCTTGAGTGATTAATCTGACAAAAGATACGCCAGAACTTCTCAATTGTCTTGCGGTTGTAACCAAGCGCTGCAAATGTCATCTCCCAGTTGCGGTTCGTCGGACGATATGGCGGTGTGTAATACTTGTTGTGTGCATGTTCTTTTGCTTTTGTTGTTGCAATATTGGCCTGTTCTCGAAAAGACTTGCCTCGGTTTGCACCGAGTGGATCTCGTCTAAGCTCAACTTCTGGCATTATCTACGTCGTCGATATCAAGTTGTAACGATTTTTACTAGCTTCCTCTTGGCTCAACGTTGGCATTACCTTGCTAATGTAACGATTCATTATCTTTGAGCATATGACTATTTTGTGCATATCTTGTGCACTTTTTTTTATTTTTGAACACATCTTATGCACAATTTCTCATCATGGGTACATCGAATCAAGGGATGATATAATGATCACTCTAGATTATTGCACTCAGACTCATGATGCTTCTGTATTGATCGAAAGATAAGAGAAGAAGATGAGAGTATGAATCTGAGATTCAAGAAGTTCCCACTCCCACGAAAGCACTTATAACGAATTCGAGCTCTCTTTCCTCTTTGTAGAGAAAGCCGAGGATCTACCAATGAAAGTCTAGGACGTACGGCAGACTCTCTCCAACACCTGGCTTACTTCATCCAATGAGCAACAATGAGATCTCACATCACATTGACAAGCTCAAGGAATCATTCCTCTGTTGTGCAGCTGCCGGCGGAAGAATACAGGAATGTGCAAGTCTTTTAGAATTTGGAGCTGACGTTGAATGGCGAGAGAATAACGACGACGATAATCCATTATTAGCTGCTGTTAGAAATGGCCAGAAAGATGTTGCCTCCTTGTTGTTAGCACATGGTATGCCCTATGTCTATTCTCTATGCATATGATTGTCAGAATTCTAATGCTGTCCTTCTTCACCTTCCTAGGTGCCAATCCATCCATACGAGATGGTGAAGGCAATACTGTTTTACATCTTGCATCAAGTATTGGTGATGAAGGATTAGCTTCGTTGTTTGCCCCAAATGCTGATTTTGCATACTGTGTTAATAATGATGGTCAGACTGCTTTAGATATTGCCGTTGAAAAAGGCTTTAGTTCTTTTGCCGAACACCTTAATAATCTACTTTATGAATCATACGAGATTGGGCAACACGAGAATGGTGATGATCATCTTGAAGATAGGAATGATACCACCGTAGCTGATCAAGAAGACGAACAAGAGTATGTTACATCATCAGCAGATGAAGATGTCAACCCTTCGGTGCAACAAGATACTAATAGTAACTCCGACGAGGATGACATACCAAACATGACAGATCATGATTCAAGTCCTACCCATGTAGATGATGATGAACATGAAGACTTTTATGATAGTAGTAGCAACTACTTCCCGAATGATACTGATCAAAGTGACAATGATGGTAATGATGATGATACCGTGTCGGACGAATCACTACTAAATCAATTGAATCAAATGACGCACTTCGCTCAAACTCAGACACAAGAACTATATCAGACCAAGTATGCTCTTAATAAGTTGGTACAAGAAAATGAAGCATTAAAGAATGAACTTGCTCATTGTTCTACGACCACTGATACCACTACCGTCGATAATAAAGACGACATTACTACCGACAGTAGCTCATCTGCTGCTGATCTAACTAACAAATCATTAGCCGAATTGAATAATCTTGAATTTCAAGCTAAACAAAGATTAGATCAAATAATCAAGGCAAAAGAGGTAGCATCAACTCAATTGGAAGAGGAGATGGAACAATTACGAACTTGTGTCATATGTAAAGAACATACGAAAAGTGTATTACTCATGCCATGTCGACATTTATGTTGTTGTACTGAATGCGGTCATCTTGATTTATTAATTCAATGTCCATTATGTAGAGAACCAATAACTGAAAAAATAAATGTCTTTTCTTGACCCAATTTATGTGTATTTATATAATATTCATATTCATATGCAGCACGTGTGATAGTTTATTTGTGCCGTTCATTCCATCTATTGATACCTATTTACTTGATATATTATTGCAGTGTTGATATGATATGTTTTATATATAAAGGGTTTCCTCCGTTCTTTTGATAGATAGTTGTATACATTTGATCTTTTGATATATAGTTGTTGTATCATTTGCATGTGCAGTGTTAGTATTCATTCTAAACCGAACTAGATGTTTACCAGTCGAGTAGGCATGGAATCATCCAACGATAATAGAAGCCATACTACAGTGTGCACATTGCAATTCAGGTAATAATTATTGACTACTGACGGCGCTAAACATCTATAAGCATTAATTGATAGAAGCAGCCTCTACATACTTCTACATCAACACATTATCATCCATAGGGTACAATACATTTTGTTAGTAAGCAAATTAATCACTGCCATCACATTGAATAGGGATAATGAGAATGAGGTTAATGACTAATTTGGGGTCATTCTGACAAATTCGATCAACTGCCCTGTGCTTTAGGGACTCCATATTTCCATTCTAATCTTACAATTACAAGGAGATTAGTGAATTACTACGGCCCAATATTCTTGCTATCGTGTTAAGTAATATATATATAATATGATAGTGTTGCAATAGATATTAAATTATCTCCATTGCAATATAGATAGCAAAAGATAATGGACACCTCTTACAGATCTGGTCTCAGTCGCAACATGTCGAGAAACAACAACAATATTGATAACAATACCAATCGTCGAACATCGACTGATACACAACGTTCCTTCTCATTATCTTTTGGTAATAAACTTGAATTGCCATTACGATATATTGATATTAAGCAAGGGCATGATAGTGGCTCGACACTTGGTGCTAGTAGTTCATCTATTAGATGGCCAAAGCCTCAACGACAACGGAGTGGTCGTAGAAGTAACAGGGGTAGTATCGAATCACTAGCCTCCTCTGCTGGTCCTTCGTTATCATCCACACAAACATCATCCGCTTTACCTCAACATAAACAAGATTGGACTGCCTCTGAACGTGCGGAACATGTAGCATCTGACCCGAAACTCCAATCCCTCTTCCAAGCTGAGTTATCAAAGGTTGGCGTAGTAACAACAGCAGCATACAAGGCAGTACACCAACAATTCATATACAGTGAGCCAGTGAATCAAGATATTGAATATATAACATCATTAGCTGAGGCACATCGACGTGCTAGTGAGGATACCAACGCCAGTGGACGACGCGGTCGACCAATATTGAAACGCCGCTCAAGTCGATTTGGCGGATTATCTGTCGTTAAAAGTATGGCGATGAGTGTAGTTCAAAGTAATGATGTTACGTCCGAGATATTAAATGATATGGAAAGTTCACGATCACTCAAGATGGATAAATATAAGGATAGGAGGGGGAGTAATACTAGTTCACGATCACTCAAGTTGGATAAACGGGGGAGTATGGGAAGTTGTCGCAGTATTGATATTGAGGGTTGTGGTGGATTGGATGAATCATTTACCAACTTGGCACCACGAAGATGTTCCAAGGAAGACTACTTGACTGAAGAGGAGAAAGAGTTATTACTCAAGGGTAGCAAAAACCAAAACTTTGATGCCTTTTTACATCCCATTCAAGATACACTAGTTCAATCTACTTCATCGGAAGAATCGAACAATAAGTCATCGTCTGTTCGTGAAGAGTTTGAACTACGAAGGAGCTTGGAAAAGTCCCTGCTACTTCAAGATATATTTGATGGTGATGAGGGTGCTGCCATGTACGCAGAGATAACATCTCCTTTTGATGACGATGAGGAGGCTGAGAAGGACAGTGAGGTATCCAAGCCTGCAAACTTGGATGACGATGAATGTGCCACTGCCCCGACATGTCAACTATCAAGATTAGAGACAATGTCTTTAAGAGATATTGACTTTGATCCCAACGACTCTCCAGTTTCTCTCAAACCTTCGAGAAGAGCTTCTACCTTTTCTATAGATAGCAGATGCAACTGGCTTCCATGGCCAGAGAGACAACCTCAAGATGATGATGCAAATGAGGATGGGTTGTTGGTGTCATTTAGGAGAAGAGAGTCAATCGACTCTGTGCAAACTAATGCTATGGCAAGGGCAGCTTAGGTGATGACTGAGTTTATGTACAGTATTATATATAATAGTATAAGCTAGCTACTTATATACTACTTTAGACTATACTTGATGATCATATCCACCCAAACTCTCTCAATATCCACCTTACAACCAAGCCAAATGGTACAATCCAACCCAAATCACACAACATCCGTATTATTGTCCATCCTATACTTGGATACCGCTGAGAACGTTTTAACCCTCGTTGTTGTGCTTCAGTTAACAACTCCCACCATTGTTTACGAAATGTCTCCATACCAAATTCTTTATCAACTCTTTCTCGTCCTCGCTTTCCAATCATCTTTGACTCTGTTGGGTTGCTAAGTAGCTTGTTTATAGCCTCCGCAAACCCCTTGAATGTAGGATTTTTTCTAGTGTTGGAATCAACAGATGAATAGTCTATAGGATTTTTTCTAGTGTTGGAATCAACAGATGAATAGTCTACCAAATATCCTGTCACTCCATCAACAATAGTTTCCATTGGTCCTCCACTATTGATTGCTACTACTGGAACGCCGGCATCCATTGCCTCTAGCGGCACAATACCAAAATGTTCCCGATGTGGCGTATAACACCAAACAGATGCACATGATAGAAGTTGTGTCCGTTTTGAATTAGATATTGACGGATGAAACGCTATTGAAGCCGGTTGTGCACTATTCAGTATACTACCACCGCCATCTATAGCAGTAGACTTGGAAGGAGAGCATACAGTCGACCGAGGTAGGTTATATCTATCCAATATCTTATCAGCCAACGTCCGTAGTTCAGCAAGATGTTCAACATTCTCAACATTGAGTGGATCATACCCTCCAGCAATTATAAGTTGAGGTAAATTGTTCGTTGCTTCATCACCCTCTTTGATTGCCTGTTCTAATAGTATATCATATGCTTGTAGAAGGAGTGCAATATTCTTCTTTCTTTCAAATCTATTCAAGGATACGATTGGTCCTCTTGTTGTTGTGGTATCTTCTTGTGAATTGGCTACGCTTTGGTCTACTAACCCATCATTGCCCTTCCTTTCTTTTGAAAGTGATGATTCTATTGATGGATATAGCACCTTGACTCTATTACCATGCTCGCTTCCACTTGTATTATTATCATGAAACAGAGAGGGAAATGTCTTTTCAACTTCTCCTCTTGTAAACTTGGAGTTTACCACAATCAAATCACTATATGACATACTCCATTCTTCAATACTATCCATGAACCATCTATATATAAGTTTCAGCTGCTTGATTATTTGCACGATAATTGTGCCATTGTTCAGCTCCTCACTTTCTGCATCATAATCAGTAGTACTATCAGTTTCACCATTGACAGTATCCCTTGTTAACAGCTTGTCTGGAAAGTGACAATAAAACAATACCCCAGCATTAACATTGCAATATTCAACCAAGTATGGCACACCAGTAGGCAAAACATCAATAACAAATACATTAGCGTTAGGATTGTCTTTCATTGCCTTGTACGTCAAATATAACATTCGTATTGCTGAACATAACGCGGTACCACCAATTATATATAATGATCGGGGTATGAATGATCCATGAATATGTACATATGGTGATAGCTGACCGTTTGGTGGTTTTACTTCATCATAACAATGTGTTGGTGAACAGTGTGTTGTGTAGATTGAGATTTTGTTATTGAGTTGTTGTGTAGTATCTTCAGTAATACTCGTGCTGTCGTCGTCATTAGACTGTAAAGTTGCCTTTGCTAGATTTAATACCAATGATTCTGCGCCTCCGATGCCAAGATCGAGATGTATGAATACAACATTAGACATGTTATCTCCCTCCACGCTAATAATAGGGTATGTACAATATTGCAACTTATTTATTAGCCGTCAGTTGTAATATAATATTCCACATGTAAGTAAATGAGGAGAGACTTCGCCCTTTGCAAATTGCAAAAAAAAGAAAGGTTGATGAGCAAGTGACAGTGTGTGTTAGATTACATGCAACCAATAGGCATGAAGACAGATTAACCTCATAATATATGCACTATATCACTCGTATCACTGCTGTTATAGTTTGGGCTGGCTAGATAGAGTGTCTGCGTAGAGTTCATTAGAAGATACAACCACACATTAAAAAAAAAACAATACTGAGGTGTTGCAGTAGAAATCTCAAATATACCCATGATGTTGCAACGGAATCTGTGTTACAAACGCTCATATAGGCAGATTTCATGTCTATTTCATGGAGGTAAAAGGTTTGTAATCAATAGACATCATCATCCGCCAATAAGATTGCAAAATTTGTGTTATAGGGGATTCACAACACATCATCATACACACCAACTATCCAATTTCAATTTTCATATCTCTGAGGGCACTAATATCCATATTAGACATCAGCATAGATGGACATCAAATGATACTACAACTAACACTAACAAAATATGGGACAATCCACGAAGTGATAAAGAAATCATATCACAAATTCGAGCAGCAATAACAAAGAAAAAACAAAAGTCATTATTACAACTCTCACGACAATTAGTATTTCTCTTTTCAGATTTTAATTTACGTAATAATGAATATGGTCGATCAGTTATTGCTCAATATAATAATGAATATTTACCACTGAGAAATATATTAGAATTACGACCTATACAAAAGTTTATAAAGGGATATGAACATGATCCAAAAGGTAGGATTATTGATGCAATTGCAAGTTATGATCATCCATTGGTACAATTAACAGTTGAGGAAATAGAAGGTACTGATGTAACGATTGTGAAACGTTCACCACCATTCAGTTATATAGACAATGTTAACGAACATCACAAGAAAATGATGATAGTTGAAGCACGTCCAGCAAAACTAAGTAAATTTCAATCAGATATACGAAACTTACTATTGGGACCTGACGGCGACAGGAAACAATCTTTATCATATTGGAAATATAATGATAAACGTGGCGTTATCAATATAGAATTCACAACTGAAGAGCATGCCATGACGGCTTGGGATAATTTGGAAAAGGAAGATGGTAAGATTGACGTTGAGAATGTACGTTCTACTGAAAGGAAAGTTTATAGATTACAACTTGATAATGCATCTGTGATTGTACGACCTGTTGTATTGGAGTCTCCAGATGAGACAATTGATGATGAACAATCGGAAGCTGAAGTAGAGATAGACACAACTGAGACACCAGTTGATATAGAGAGTGTACAGCCATCGACAACCCAAAAACCTTGGGAGATCAATAGAACACCCACATTGGGTGAATTCATCATGTCTATAAATCAACTATATGACCAACATACTCAGTATCCGCCTCCTTCACGTGAATGGCTCCGTGAATTGATCCGTGACAAACGTACCAAGAAGGATATTGAACAAAGTATTGAACATCAATATACACTCCGACTTGACTTATATAGAGATACTGTAAACCTTGTATCGACTGTTAAGAACTCTATTGAACAAGGAAAGATACGAGGATTTGGTGGAAAAGATGCATATTCACTGAGTGATTCCTTGGGCGAGGCCATGCTGATATATAGTCACATTCCAGCTTTGAAGAAGAGACGTACAGCAACAGACGAGGATGGAAAAGATGAAGACGGAGATGAAGACGAATCATTACCATCGCCATATGAAGCATGTCATGAAGCGATTGATATCCTTCATTTCCTCAATCTAGATGTACATCCAATGCAATACTTTTATGCTATTCGAGCGGCATGTCAAGATTCTCGATGGGAGGATGCAGCAGACATCTTCTTAAGTCAAATAGTAGGAGATGAAGAGTTCTTACCCACTGGTGGTTTCGTCCCTATAGATCCAACTCTAGGGTGGGATAAACCACTTGAAATGGGAATGTATGCCGTGGCTCGTGATGCCTTGACTAAATCAAAGGTAGCAGAAGAGAATGGAGAAGTATTAGATGCAGATATGCTCCCAAGTAAACGAGTATTTGACATCGCCATGAAGATGTGCATGATATCGCCACAGAGTCAAGAAAACTGTAAGTTTATATGCTAAGTATGTATCAATTCAATATCTGAGTGGTATCAGACTGTTCTAACGCACACAATACTTTATATACACACATTCTACAGACATTATGGCCGCTGGAAAAGCCTTGGCTCGTGCTGGACTTTGGAAAGATTGCCTACTGCTAACAACAGAAAAGGAGTCCATCGCTAAATACGGGCCCTCGATTGCTACCGCATCAATGTTGGCATGCATCGAAGCTAAACGCTACACAGATGCAATTGCAGCCTATGACTTGTTCATGTCTGGTAATCAAAGTACAGCAAGTGAATATCAATGGGGTGGAGGTACTGTTACTGTTGTTAAACCACTATGCCGTGACTTGTTGCTAAGTTCAATGGGCAATGTTAAGAAGGGAGGATTTAGTCAAGATGCTATGTCCGTATTCAAGGAGATTATCGAGGATGACAGTTCAATGAGCAAAGCTGCACTGCTAGGCCTAGCTCATAGCTTGGAAAACGATGGCGACTGGCAATCATCTATCAAGTTACTGAGAGGCTACATAGATTTAGTATACAGGAAAAGGAACCCGAGCTGGCGAATAGTACCTGATGCATTAGATGTGAATAGAGATGATGATGACAATACCCTCTCTCCACATGATCAGAACAACCTACTGACAGATATTCTTGCATCAGTGATGCGTGTTTGTAATCGAGAAGGCCAGTATGGACTGGCTCTCATCTTGTGCTCAATTGTCGATAGGTCGTATGCTAGTGGTTTGACCCTAAATGGAGATTTGCAGATGGATGACTGTTCCAGTATTGCGAAAGCAATTCTCTCTCAGAGAATCGTGTCGAATAATCAACAGATATTGGAAGTCTATCTACAACCTCTGTATTGGTTAGGTTGTGGAAGTACTGTCAATGAACTTGTCAGTGCTGCACAGAGTAGGTATAACGATATTGAAGCGTCAACACCATGGGGTCTGAGACACAATGATTTGCCACATGGAGAATCATGGATCAGTGCAACCATCGCTGCCAGTCGGGTCTTAGAAGCAATGGCTTATATAAACCGAGAAAGACATAGTCTGTCAGAAGAGAGTCGAATGCTTTTCGAAAGAGGTTTGGCAAGAGCAATGAGTCACTGCATAGATTCAGATCAGCCATCTGCTGCATTATATCTCTTTGAACATGCAAGTATCATCTTATCTGCTGCAGCGGAAGAAGATCCTGCAACTTTGGCTGGAAGAGTTCGGACATTCTTTGGATTTGAAGACTCGTATGGCGACAATACTGGAGAGGGACTATTCCAAACACATACGACAGTTGATTTGAAAGATTTACTTCTTAGCGACTCTCTTCTTGGAGCCGTAATCAAATCATACTGCAAACTTGGCCAATATGACAAGGCGTGTGCTGCATTAGATGACGGTTTGATATCTTCTGAACAACAATCATTACTCATGTCTCAAAGCAATAACAATACTTTGGAAGCATTGTTACATGTTGACATTGAGGAATGCATGTCGTTTTTAGATTCAATGGATGTGAGACTTGTGAATCCAACAACATTCTCAATGATTGCCAGACACTTTGCCAAGAATGAGATGTGGCCAGAAATAGGTGAAGTATATAACAGAGCCAAGCGCGCTGGTTGTATTAGTGAAGATCTTGGTTTAATTGCTATGCAAGCCGTTGCCGAGGCTGAATTGCTAGATGGCAAAATTGTTGTACTTAGAGGAATCGTTAAAGATATAGTTGCTGTTGTTGGGATCAAGAGCGATGAATTCATAAAATCTCGATACTGGTCAATTAAGAGAAGTGTCGGATTTCATTATGCTCGGGTAAGTGTATCTCGTATCCTGTGTATCATATCATATTGTGATTCTATTAGTTTGTTATATCTACTAACACTCTCAACTCCAACTTCTTTGATACCGCACTACTCAGTTACTCATGAGATGGAACACGCCAGCAACAAGTGCAAAGGAAGAACTTCTCTTTGCTGCTAATGAAATGCGTCAATGTACCAATGAAGGCCTCGTTGCCAAGAATGCACCACTAATGTGTATAGTAATCAACATTCCGAAACTATACGGCGTCGATCATTCATTAACCACATCACAACGTCAATCATCAGTCAACTTAATACTCGAGGCATGCCATCATGCGAAACAATCTGGATTCATTAAAAGTTATCACTTCACTTCAGGCGCAGCTAGTAGCTTACGTGCATTTGGTGCCAATAAAGAATGTATACAGTTGGTTCGTACTTTACTCCCTCCATCATCATCTGATGAGAGTAATACTACTAAACAAAAATGTAATCATCGTATTGCAATGGAAGAGGGTATATATGCAGCATTTGATGAAAAGGATGAAGAATCGTTACAATTGATTACTGATGTTTATGAGAAATCTGGCTTTGATTCTAGTCGTCTATTTGACATGTTGTAGATACTATTTGTTATACCATTTGGATATAATAGAGTTCAATAAGCTATATCTTTGAGATATATAACATGTAGAATGACTTCTTGTTGCAATACTATATCATTGTGTTATATCTCCGTGGATTCATCTCTCATTATTGTTATAGATGGTTGATTGTCGAGTTAGTTTTGCTTCCTTATCTATGCAAACTATTGTGGTTACAAAAGAAAGAAGTACCGAAACTATGCTATATTGATGAGGATTTGCAACAGATCAACAACATCTTCAAACACGTATCTCTACAGAACAGATAGATTCTTTTATAATAAGCTGCTCGTTCAAGGACTATCAAATAAAACCAAATATTCGTTTATTGATAAACATGATTGCAATTAGTATAATATCTTGATGAGATGTGTAGATATTGTCATTGGAAATGACGTATCTTCTCTTGTAATATTATTCTCATACATGATATACAAGTACCATATTGCAGTCTCCCCAAATCAAGCTATCTACTTATGCACTATGTATTGATGATTTCTAATGCTTTCATAAGATCTTAATCCTGATAGGTATGATGCCAATGTCTGATAGACGCCCTAAGATGTGCTCATGTAATGTTATCTCCCCCACGCATCGATGTTATTTTATGAGCTTATCATATGTTCCTCAAACATCTGCATACACCTGGTATTCCTCACAAAAACAACAACATACCACATCATCCATGCTTCCTCCTATCCTGTCCCCCATCCCCCGTCAATGACAATTTGTATCTTTTGTGGTGGTAAGATTTTGTCGAGTATCATTTGTCTGAGTTAGGCGTTAGCATTTCTGCAAATCACTAAGATACCGATAAAATAAATTGAAGATATCCAAATTGTTGAACAATTATTTTCAAATGCGTCAGTACATGGAAGAACAAAAGCCACATACTTGCAATTCAGATGAGGCCGGTAAGTGAAATGCTCATAATATTTCTATTATCCACTATCAATACTCTATTCTTTTATTACCAAACACCAATAATCTAACAATGAAGCTTATCAATGCTGCTATGATGCTTTTGGCACTACCCGCCGCCAACGCCTTCGCCCCAAACTTTGGTGTACGTTCTGTTAACAACATGCAACTTGAGGCTAAGAAATCCATCGAGGATCTTGGTGAATCCGATCTTAAGGGAAAGAAGGTCCTTGTTCGTTGTGATGTCAATGTTCCCCTTGATGGTAAGACAATCACCGATGATACTCGTATCCGATCATCCATCCCTACTATTGAATACTTGAAGGATAAGGGTGCCATCGTTACTGTATGCTCACATTTAGGCCGTCCCAAGGATGGACCAGAGGATAAGTTCAGTCTAGGACCATGCGCTGAGCGTATGGGAGAATTGTTAGGACAGAGTGTAACTCTTGCTCCTGACTGCATTGGTGAGGAAGTTACCAAGATTGTCGATGGCGGTAAGGAAGGAGATGTTATCATGCTTGAGAATACCCGATTCTACGCTGAGGAGACAAAGAATGAGGCTGGATTTGTTGAGAAGCTTGCCGCTCCATTCGATATGTTCGTGAATGATGCCTTTGGTACCGCCCATCGTGCTCATGCCTCCACTGAGGGTGTTACCAAGTTCTTACAACCTTCTGTTTCTGGATTCCTTTTGGCCAAGGAGCTTGAATACCTTGATGGTGCCATTTCTGACGGAAAGAAGCCCATGGCTGCCATTGTTGGTGGATCCAAGGTTTCCTCCAAGATTACCGTTCTTAATGCCCTTTTGGATAAGTGTGAAAAGATTGTCATCGGAGGAGGTATGGTCTTCACCTTCCTTAAGGCCAAGGGATACAATGTTGGTACCTCTCTAGTTGAGGATGACTTTGTTGAAACCGCCAAGGAGGTTATGGACAAGGCCGATAAGCTTGGAAAGACCATCCTTCTTCCATCTGATATCGTTATTGCCGATAACTTCGCCGCTGATGCCAACACCAAGGTTGTTGCCGCCGATGCCATCCCCGATGGATGGATGGGACTTGATAACGGCCCAGATGCCACCGCCGAACAGAAGGAATTCTTATCTGACTGTCAAACTGTCATCATGAACGGACCCATGGGTGTGTTCGAAATGAAGGCCTTCGAGAAGGGTACCTTTGGAATTGTTGATATCCTTGCTGACTTAACCAAGGAGAAGGGTGCCACCACCATCATTGGAGGAGGTGACTCTGTTGCCGCCACTGAGCTTTCTGGACGTGCTGGTGATATGTCACACATCTCTACTGGAGGTGGAGCTTCATTAGAGCTTTTGGAGGGTAAGGTACTTCCAGGAGTTGATGCCCTTAACGACAAATAAATATCTTGATCTTATATCAAATGATATTTAGCTTGGACGTCTCACAATTCATGGGTTTGTATAATTATAGAGTATAGTTACACTATTGAAACACAAGATCTTCGTTTTACTGTATGTATGTGTTACTGTCAAGTTTAGTTTCTTCTCTCTAGATGAAGGTGTTTAGGTATCTTGAGCTGGCATGCACTGGAAATCTTATAATCTTAACATGTCACATAGCCCATGAAATATGATGTAAGTAGAAGAAGAATTGGTATGAATTGAGATATCTCTTCACATAAAGATGGAGGTATTGATACTAGCCAGTCTACCGACCATCTCTGATTGATTGAGTATAAGGATCTACGGTATCCTTATCATTTTTTTTTCTGCTACTGCTATATCTAGCCGCGCGCCGCCAGCTAGCCCCGCATCTTGTCTTGTTGGTACCATATGCCTTATGTGCTATTACACGAACTATATTGTTCCGGCATAAGCAATTATATATTGTCATAGAGCAATTAAATAGTTTGATCACTATATATCTTTTGGTGGTCGTTAGGAATCAGTATGAGAAGGGAGCTTTCTCCCAATGATAGATGAGAGCTGATGTGAGGAAGTAAGACTTGTCAGCATAAATTAGTTTGTACACCAACCACATAACAATTCATAAGACCTAGATTGAGAGAGGTATACAATATAACAATTTAAGATGAGGAAAAGTGACAGTGATATGTCACAGGGTGAAAGTAGTGCCGCCCGTAGTTTACGAAGGGGTGGAGTAGCGTATAAAGATGAAAGTGAGATGATATTTGGAGTCGACAGAAATGATTCAACTGATGATGCTATATCTAACGAGGAAGGTGACAATTTGCAACCCTCTGATATAAATTCACTTCCTCCAATCCATTCAATTCATATTGGAAAAATGTCACGGGTCTCTGCATTATCCGACTTTGATATAGGTACGAGCATTGGTAATAATTATACATCAAAACCCGACCCTCCTAGCGATGGGCAGCAACTGAAGTCTTTATACAAACAATCATCATCTCTCACGTCAGTTGATGAGGATGAGAGTGAACGTGATACTTTATCATCAGATGAACATAAAGTAGCTGATGAAAAGTACAGAAGTCGGATAAAGGACAAACTATCAAATGTTAAGTCTGATATGAAACGCAGTATCGCTTCCACATCTTCATCAGCCACATCAAATGATAAATTTGAGGATAGATTACGACAAAAGATGGAACAAGGTAAACCGAGTAGTATGTATACTTCTTCAAGGTCGAAGCAAAGCATCAATTCATCTACTTATGTTGCAACATCCAATAATAAGTTTGAGGACAGGTTGCGAGCAAAGATGAAAGGAGATAGCAAACCTTTTACTGCATCTTCTTTCTTATCAAATGATAAATTCGATGACAAAGTAAATGCAAAGATGAGTATGCAAAATGATAGTAGCGGGGAAATATCAACATCACAGAACGGTAGAGACGGATTTGAAAGTAGATTAAGAGCAAAATTGAAGGATGGTAATAGAATCAGTAGTGGTGCTTCTACAACTACAAGTTCTTTGTCGGTGTCTCCTAAATCAGCAAGTGAAGGATTTGAAAGTAGGCTGAGAGCAAAACTGAAGGATGATAATACAGCCAGTAGTGTGAGAATGAGTGACAATAGTGATTCTATTACATTACAATCCAGAAACAGCAGTGTCAGTTATGAGAGTAGCAGGGCTAGTGGAGAATTCGAGAATCGATTAAGAGCAAAACTGAAGGATGGCAATGTGAAAGAAAGTTCGTCGTTGCCAACCGAAAGCAGCACACCAAGTCTAAGTTCAAATATTCTTGAAGAAGAAGCAATAGAATCATATACATACGTTTCAGAGTGTAGTGAAGAGGGGAGATTCAATGATATACTAAAATGTATGGAGGATAACCCTAACCTTTCCCCTTCTATCGTCTCACAAGCAATAGAAAAGCTGAATGACAGTCTTGTATTATCGCATAATATAATCAATTCAAATGTTGATAGTGCTACAGAGATATATAGATTAAATGAACAATGGGTGGAAGTATTAGCGTCAAGCATGTCCAATCACAATACAAATGAAATGGTTCAGTTATCAGCATTAAGAACGATTTGGTTGATTGTATCCCTCGATGCGAAATATTCATTGGAGTTTGTATCAAATAAGGACAGTCTGAACGCACTTGGCATCGCTATAAAGAATCATCAACAATCTAAACCAATACAATTATGTGGTACGGGTATTATCGCACACCTTTCATCCATCAAACAGGGTGCATCATTACTACTATCTTTTGATAGTGATGCGGTAATTGAACGGCTAGGAGGCGCTCTTTTTATTGGCAGCCACTTCTCGTTAGAAGCGTTGTTCAATCTACTGATGGTATCATTAGAATCAAAATCATCTCAGCAATTTGATAGTATTATCAAGACTATTGCTCAATGTAAAGAGTTTCAACATCAAGGAAATAACAAGTCAATGAATGCAATCGAGACTGTCTTAGGTATAATGACTCATTGCGCTAAGCACGTTACTCTGCAAATCTGGGGATGTAGGCTACTCGGTGCGATACTTTCTCTTAACGATTGCCTTCTCAACCCAAGCAATGAAAAACTACTTACAGCCATCATTAGCAGTATACTGCATCATTTAGAGGCAATCATGACAAAGTACACACCACCCTTATTATTATATGAGTCCACAATTTACCTCCTCTCTGCAATATCTTGTTGCAGTGACAATATCTTGGCTGGTAGAGAAGAATCTATCTCCCAATTGACAGTTGCAACTATGATAGCTGAACCAACATCTCACACTGTGGCTTTGTATGGATGCCATTGTCTTAATAATGTACTTCAAAGACAAGATGAAACTGCCAGTGTGCTTTTAAGGGTAATCACTAACTTTGACGACAAACAGATTGTTGAGATGGCTCTGAATACACTCGCGTGTTTGACCAAAGGTGCATTTCAGTATTGTGTCAGTCTCCTAAATAATGAAGTTGGACTCATTGAAACTATTATCGAGTACATGATTAAATATCAGGACGAACTATCTATCCAAAGTTCAGCTTGTGATCTGTTATCTGCACTTGCATTGGATAGAGAGATCACACTCAGAATATGTTCCTGTGGAGGAGCCAGCAGAATCATTACTACTTTATACACTCATCGAAATGAGCCATCAGTTGTTTGTAAAGCCTTTGCCGCCTTGTCTAACATATCTGGAACGGTCAAGGCTTCAATGATGCAAGAGAGTCAAGCTCCAAGATGCATACTGAGTACCATGGAGGCAAATGAAACAAATCTTACTATACAAACCCAAGCAGTGAATGCTTTGTGGGCACTTGGCTCGATGAACAGTAGACTAAAGGAAGAGATCATTCAACAAAATGGTATACAACTCATATCAAAGACAATGACACATTTTATAGCATGTCAACAATTACAAGAAAAGGGAATCATTGCGTTGTGGACGCTTGCAGCATCTTTGTCTGGTGCATCTCAACCAGAGCTTGTCAAATGTGTGACCGAGTCGATAACAGATGCTATTTCTGCTCACATCATGTGTCAACAACTTTGTCAGCATGGTCTAGGAGCGTTATCATCACTAACTCGTCCAAAGAGTACAGACGAAGATGATGATAGATTGATTGACTTGATAATAGGATGTATGTGGATGCACACTGAAGTAGCAAGTATCCAACAAGGAGCACTGGGGGCACTTTCAAAAGCTTCTATCAACAAGTCAACCAATATTGTAAAGCAAATCACAGCTCAAGATATCGATGCCATCATAAATGCAATGAGGATGCATGTAACCAATAGAGATGTGCAAGAGAATGCGGTGATACTTCTTCGGAGCTTGACCTTTTGCCATGACAATGTGATTGTAATGTCACAGAATCCTTGGCTTCAATCTTTGATACAAACAGCAAAGACAAACTTCCCTCGACTTCGAGTCAATGTTGATGATTTGCTATTGCTACTTCCAGCACAATAGTGAATAACTATAGATGGGCTTTAACTTAAATGGAACTTACACAAAGATACACACTTAATAACTTACCACAGTTGATACTACATATCAAGAGGCAGGTCTGAAAGAACTTTGATTGCTGATTACCGTTCTATCGCCTACCTATGAATTTGAGTTTTTCTCTTTTGATCAGTGAGATGGAGCGGTCTACACTGTGATAAATTGGCTTTACTGATATTGTATCATGAGTGTCAACATCTTCTACACAATGTACTCCTTAATTGCAATTCTCCTATGGCTGACATTTTCTACTATTAGTAGTTGCGTCTATGCGTTTCAATCATCATATAATATAATTTATTATGCACCAATACATACACATCAACAAACTATACATCAAAGATCACAACTTTATTCAGCACTACTACTATCATCATCTGGAATAGAATATGAAGGATCAGTGTTTAGACCGCCGACAGAATGGAGATCATTAATATTGCAAGTGACAATTGGATGTAGTTGGAACCGCTGTACCTTCTGTGAGATGTATCAAGATAAGGAGTTTCGTGCAAGGCCGATAGATGATATCATAAAAGAAATGGATCAAGTTGTAAAAGCTGGTGGAGCTAGACATGTAAGGGATGTATTCTTAGCAGATGGCGATGCCATGACTTTACCAACAGGTAGATTAGTACAGATACTCGATGCTATAAACGATCGGTTTCCAAGGGTTAGAAGAGTATCCTCTTACTGCCTTCCTCGCAACATAAGACGGAAGAGTGTTGAATCATTAGCCAAATTAAAGTCGAAAGGATTATCATTAGTTTATGTTGGCTGTGAAAGTGGTAGTGACAAAGTATTAGATGCAATATCAAAAGGCGAAACATATGAATCGTCCCTTAAAGCACTGCAAAAACTACATGATGCAGGCATCAAACGATCGGTGATGATATTAGTAGGGTTAGGCGGGAAAGAATACAGTAATGAACATGCTATACAGTCAGCTGCTCTATGCAATGAAGCCATACCAGACTATTTATCACTATTGACAACATCATTTCCAAGGGGGAAGGATAGAGTCATTGAAGGATATTCGAATACTGACTCTCCCTCTACATTTCAAGAATTGAGTACATATGATTTATTAGTTGAGATGAAAACATTTCTTGAATCAACATCACTACCTCAAAAAGGACGAACTATATTCAGATCAGATCATGCTAGTAACTATTTAGTATTGAAAGGAAGACTTGGAAGAGACAAGGAGAGACTTCTAGCTGAGCTTCAAGTTGCTCTTGATGGAGATACAAGCAACATTCGTGAAGAATGGCAACGAGGGCTGTAGAAGGAGCATCATATCATCTCATCAGATCAAGGACATACCATTAGATTGCACACTTTACTTCTCTGTTATCAGTTTAGCATATCTAAACACAAATGCCCCGACTTGGATTCTTCTCTTGACTTGGATTCTTCTCTTCTTGAGTAGTTGGAACATATCAACCAAATCTAGGCCACAGACATGATCTCCTCGTTCTCCTCAACTCCCATGTGGCATGTACCAAATCCACCAAGATTTACTGTCTTCTCATCATCACCACTACGAGTGCAACATAATTGACTGCCACTATCACAAACATATGGCACAACCATGCCACCTCTTTGATCTTCACATGCTTCCTCGTGAGACATCCACTTCAGTTGATTTATAGGTTCAATACATTGGAGTGGTCGCCTGGTAGATGAACGACCCCAAGATAGCCCGCATGTTCCCACACCGGTTTCTTCATCAACATTGCACTCTGGCTGCCGACCATCACAACTATCGGCTGGACATTCACCGTTGCATTGTTCATCTTCATCCAAAGGGTTCACAGGATCACGACAGGGGTTAAACTTATGAATGGTACTAGAAACGAAACATGCGCATCCTCTTGAATATGCTACATTCATTTTGCATTGCTTAGAGTTGCTACACTCCGAATACCTGAATGACAAAGGGGGAGAGATAGAGAGAGATATAATGAAAGGGGAGAGATAAATATGAGATTATTAGTCGGATCCATAATCGCTACATCGTCCATTTGACAGTTATCGGGAGGACAGAAAAGATCATCTTCATATCCTGGTGGTAGAACTGCATTAGTGGTAGTTGCTGCAACACCAACGATGATAGAGAAGATGTAGAAGAGTTTCATGGTTGATATGCAAATGTTTGAATGTATATATGAGAAGAGATTTATTAGCAGTAGGCAGTCAATAAAGGAGATCAATAAAGAGCGAGGAGGTTGAGAAAGATATTAGGATACCTTGATGAACGTGTGCGCAAAAAATGATTGAACTATGATGATAGGGGGTATGATTGCAACTAATACACTGGACGGAAGCATTATTATTTATAATCAATATTGTTACGCGGCAGCTGCAGGCTTCTTTCATCTATCTGATACCTCTATCTAACAACTCCTAATCACAATCGCATACTTATCATCGTATCTCTAAGCAATCAGTTATCAAAGACTCCCAATTACAATAAAGTGAGTGAGAAAAACAAAATGCAAATCAAAAATTAGCCGCCCAAGATAGAGCTCTAGCCTTCTACGAAGCCTGGATATCAACAATTAGAAGTGTATCTACACATGTATTAACTCCACAAGTACAAGATTTCGATATATTGACACAAGAAGTGGTAAAGATATCCCCCCCCCCCCCGTCCATATAATAATACTACTGAGATATGTTATCAAAAACAAAATCCATCATTGAAGCTCTTTTTGTTGTAATTATAAACTCAACGATAGCAGATGATGTATTATATTGTCCTACAGATAATTGCAAGATATATTCAAATCCGTTTGGCTTAAATGGAGATCCAAGCGAGTACATGGAATGTTATAACCCATCAACAAATGAAATATCCAATGGTGTCATGATTGATAGTAATGCAACTGATGATACAACAACAGAGGTCCCAAATGGTTGGACGAATGAAACTGATTTATGTACTGACTACTCTGAATGTAGTAGTGCCGCTGATTGCCAATTGTTAATTGCTCCGGCGGGATGCAGCTGTTATGTGTCAAGTTGTATCCATCCATATGATGCAAATCCAGACGATAGTGGAGGATTATCGGGGTGCACAGGGAATGAGTGTGGTGCATATGTACCTCAATGCTCATTTGCTAATGGAACAGGAGGGACATGCTTATTAGTTGATACATCGGATATAAATTACAACTCGACAATGGCTCCATCGCCTTCTCCCCAATCACCAAATGCATGTGACGATCCGACATCGTCTAATGAAGGAGTGACTCTCAAGGCAACCATTAGTACATTACTATTGTTTGGATTTTGGATAATTTACATGTAGTTATTGGTGAGTTTAGTGTTAAAGGAATAAGTCATATTTGTTTTAGTATTATATGGGGACCATGTCGTTAGTGTGAGAAGAGAAGAAGCATTGGACTTTAAAGGTAAGAGTATGCTGTGATGTACCTACACTTATATCAGTTGTCAAGTCTAAATCATTACTCTAACATATTCCTATTCTTTCTGATGTTCACACAGTTTAACAAATTATATTTAGTCCTCCCTACTCTGAAGTGAAAAGCTTATCATATTCGATAAATTCATTTAGTAATTCATCACCTCTGTTGAGTTTACGATATGTTGATGGAGTTGCTACAGTTGTCTTGTGAATAGCAATTGGTGTAGGCGACGATCGTCTTGTAAGAAGCTCTTTCATTCGATACGAATGTACTAAGGGATCACATAATAGTTCTTGCGCCTTGAGATTATTATCCCTACGCAATTGTAACTCATTGAAGATCTGACGCTTCTTCACTACATCATCTTGTAATGCTTTGAGCTCAAGCATAGAGTTGTTGGGAATGATATACTCATGAAGCACTGGATTGTACAACGCATTGGCGTGAGATGATATTAGAGAATTGTCCTTGTGGCGGAGTAAGAGATCAGCGGCTGCATCGGCTTGGCATACAACTCCATCTTTGACATTCTTGTGTCCCTTCAGTTGCATCATGACGCTGTATGGAATTACATATTCTTCGAGTAGCGGATCGAACGATAGATCATTTGGCATGTTCAATGAGTTATCTTTCTTTCGTCGAAGACAGCTAGCAAGAGTAGTAGTTTCGTGATCATCACGCTCAGCTTGATGGTATAGTTGAGCATCAGAGAAGAGTGGATCACCCTTAGATAGAGTCCTTTCTCCACAACCAGTAGTAGCAGTATTCTTCTTTTCATCTTGGATTGTACTAAGAGTCTCCTCCAATCCTTTGAATACCTCCATTAAAAGTGGATCCCCACCGTATCTAACTTGTTTCTTTACTCCCATTTGTTTGTATTTGTATGTTGTTTTGTTTTATATTGTTGTTATTAGCTTTTGTTTTATGACACTTGATAGTAGAAGTCCAGTCTTCTTGTTTTGGTAGCATCAGTCTTCTTGTCTTGACATCGAGTCGAGTCGGTGTTCTCATTTTCAAGATACCTACATCAGTCGAAAGGTCTGGATGCCGATTCTATTGTCTGGAGTACAAACAACGGCTCAACACTACTGGAAGACAATGAATCTCGAAACAAGGACAGGTGATAGTAGACTAGAGACAGCTAGCAAAAGACCGAAGCAAAAGTAGGGGATATCCTGAGGGGAGGATAATAAGATGGTATCCTTATCTTCATTCGCTTCACTAACTCTCCTCTTTCCAATACATTGATAGAATGAAATTACCATGAAGTCAATAACATCGTATTCAGTCATTGGTTATATTCACCCCTCCGAAGTTCACAGGCTTATAATAGAGGCCAAGAGTGGTATCCTTTCAGTCAATTTTAACAACTCTTTTAAAAACATTTGGCTGTAGTTGCGAGAAAAGCCCCTACAAGTCTACTCCACACATTGCTAATTTAGACAGTTTCAATTGAATCAAAACAGCCCTAAAAAGGATACCACTAGTGTGAGTATCACCATTTTCTTGTGAGGAAAATGGCGCGAATTCAAAACCAATGCTCGCCTATAAACTACACATGATACACCTCAGTAGCAAGGAATAGCCACGAGAAATAACCACCTCATACTCAACAAAATCTCACGGAGAGGGTGCTATTGTTATTAATCAACAGCCGGACTATTGCAATTTAAACTCAATATAAAGAATACAGAGACATTGCAATACAACAAATTTGGCTATTAACAATACAACTCTGCTTTCGATTTAACTTTATATTATCATTGCAACTAAAGTTCACCATTCACTACAGCAGTAAGCCCTACTATCAATTCACGCCCGCGATCAACAATTGACCGCGGTATATACGACCACCTACTACACACGAATATATAATTATCAACACATAATATCATGCACTGTCAAACAATTACTGTATTGGCCCTATCATTGGCCGCCCTTGCCAATGGTGCCGATAACGAGGCTACCAATAATAACAATACCGAACAACAACAACGTCGTCTTGTACCAACAAATCGTAAACGCCGCAAGGGTGGATTATCATCAACTACCAATTATGAAAGTGTATCTGAATCACCATTAACTTTCACTACCAATTTTGAGGAAGTTTATCCAGAGACAGACCGTGAGGCTATATTAGCCGAATATGAAATTAATGGTTATAATTTTGGGGACGAAGATCGTACTCTACTCGATAATATCGAGGATGAAGATGAGGAAGATTATACACCCCAAATTGAAGATTGGATGAATGAAGAAGTTGAAGAAGATGATGGTATCTTTATTGATGAGTCCGAGGAAGAATTGGAATATACCACTGATGAAATGAATATTGAAGAACAATTTGTTAATACTATTGATTTGGCTGAACAGGAATATAATGTTGCGGCAGCAGTAGAGGATGTTATTATTTACGATGATATGGAAGATGATGTTGTGCCCATGGATGAGAGTAATGAGGATTATCCTATCCGTGTTGAACGTATTATTGAGGAGCCGGAGGAACAGGTGGAAGAGAAAGAAGATGAGGGTGTATCCCTTGACCCTGAAGAAGAGGAAATGTTAGTTGCTAAGGGTGCTGTTACCCTTGATGTTGAGGAGGGTGAGGGTTCCGAGGAGGTTGATTCGGAACCATTGGAATTTACCACCGAGGAAGTTGAGCCTATCCAACGTAAGTTACGTCGGTTGATGGATACTCCCGTGTATGTTCCTAATGCCAAGGATGACGAGGGTGTAGAGCGGTACTTGGCCAAGAAGGAGAGTTTGAAGGATGATTCTCTTGATATTGTAAGTTTATATTTTTGTGTTATGGGTAGTTACCATATTTCCTTGTTTTATTTGTCAGCCATTTGAATTTGATGCTCACTTAACTCTTACCATTCCCTCACCTCCGACCACCCCTTTCATCAGTTTGACCCTGCCTTGGATGCCAATGGGGAATTCGAACTAAATGACGAGTCCCTCGAGTACTATGAAGACTTTACCGTCGACGAGGACGGACAAGATCACCGAGACCTTCAGAATGGCTGTGGGGGTGGCAAGAAGCGTATCAAGATTCAAATTGTCACTGACAATTCAGGCTGGGAGAATCGCTGGGAAGTTAGGGCTGGCAATGGTGCCATTCGTGCACGTGGCCCCCCAGCCGGTCGTCGTTATGATGACAATCGAAGTTACTACGGACAGATGTGTCTACCCCCAGGACAGCACCGTTTCATTGTGTATGACAAGTTCGGTGATGGAATGTGTGGCCAACGTACAGGCCGAGGAAGGTATGCAATGTGGATCAACAATGTGAAGAGATTCTCAAGTCCGGCAAATTGCAATGCCAATTGGCAGAAGCGTGTCCACTCCTTCAATATTCCAAGGCCTGCTGCTCCCGCACCCGCTCCTCGTCCACAGAATAATCAGCAGGTTGCTATTTCAGGACGTGGTGGATGTAAGACTGTTAGGATCCAATTCAAGGTTGACAAATTCGGAAGGGAGACCATCGTATCTCTCGTTGGCGGGGGCCGTACTCACTTGATTAGTAATAAGGATGTGGGTGCCTTCCAAACTAAGACCATGTCCAAGTGTGTACCCCCTGGAACATACACATTGCGATTAAATGATCAAGATGGTCTTTGTTGCAAAAATGGTCAGGGATGGTACAAGATGTACGTTGATGGAAACATGGTTGCTGGTGGTGGATATTTCATTGGGTCTAAATCTCACACTATCAAGATTGGTTTCAACTGGCGTAACGGTATGACTGCCCGTGATACCGAATGGCTTAATGCACACAATGCCAAGCGTCGTATCCATCACGGTGGTAAGGGTTACCGTCCCGTGAGACACTCTCGTGCCCTCAAGTCATCTGCCCAAGCCTATGCGAATCGACTTGGTCAAAACTGCAGAGGTGGTAGCCTCGTCCATGCCAAGGGTACAAGTGAAGGTGAGAACCTTGCCAAGAACTCCGGTTCGGGGTCATGGGGAAACCGATACTCTTGTGCAAAGATTATGAACAGGTGGGTTGATCAAGAACTCAGCTGGCCGTACCCAAGGAATGCACACATGACTCAAGTAGTATGGCGTGCAACCCAATATATTGGCTGTGGTGAAAGTGTAAGGCAGTATGGTAACCAGTTCTGCCGCACCCAAGTGTGCAGATACATACGTCCAGGTAATTGTAATGTCCGTAATAAGAATTGGAGGGCAGAGGCCTGGAAGGATGATACTGGATGTGGTGGTGCTTGTCCTAATGGGGGTTGCTACATTTAAATCAATTTCTCTATATATGTGAATTGGTTTGATGTGGTCTGAGGGTCAGCTGTTTTATATGTTGTTTATTTGTTGTCCTCCTCAGTGTATATATCTATAATTTATAAGAGATTGTTGTTTTAGACAACTTTGGTGTATACCTTCCTTAATCTAGTAAGTGGAAATGGTCTTCCTGTAATTCTACTCTTTCCTTCTCCCGCGGCCAAGTCTGTCTACTCTTTCCCATCATTTAGTGCCATTTCCTTGTTTTGTTTAGAGGACCTCATCTCATCAAGCCAAAGTCAGGAACAATAACCAAGAGCACTTCATACGAACAGGAATAACTATCCTTCAGTCCGGAGTATATGTAACAGCAAGTAAGATTGAAGCAGAAAAGGCTGTCCGCCAACGCCAACATGCTATCTAGCCCCAATCTCTACATCCCTATTTGGATTAGGCGCGGGTGATTTGGGTACCTTTCCAGTAGTTTTATCGAATGTATAGCCACAATTTGTTGGACTGTTATGCATTGACGTTAATTCAATAGTTTCCATCCCACTCATTGAACTCTTATTTGATAATGCAGAGTACTTTACATGCTTCTTTGATGAACTCGTGCCGCCATTACTGCTATTATTAGTATTGTTGGTATTGTTGATACCTCTATCACTATTCTTGATATATTCTTTCGAATTTTGTATCCTCATTCTACGCTGGTCGAATAAACTAGCAGATGTTACCTTTTGTCGTTTCACGTTCCGTATTGCTAAGAATCCTACTAGGAGACATATCATCTGCATTCGTAGCTGTGTTGAAGTGAAGAAATGTAGCATCAGATGAGTATACCATATCGCACGAGACAAGCCGCTTTACCCAAACTCAAACCATATTCACTTACCATTCTATATTGTTCATCTGCATTTGTATACCTGCATGATCTAAATTCAGAGTGTGTCTGTGCCTGCTTTTTAGAAGACTCGCTCTCTATTGAAAGTTATACAAGTAAAGGGACGGACAACAGTGCAGATTAGAAATCATATGTGTAACACAGACAAATACAAATCAAAAACCAAAACTTTCTTACCCTGGAATAACACCGTGCATTCAAACTTTTGTTGTCTACCATATTTCAAACAACTATCATACTCGCCTTTAATCTTCTCATCCTCTTTTTCAATTAATACCTTATAATTATAGGGACATAATTCACATTCGGATGATGGTGTGCATGGTGATACTTCTTTTGATTTTGATGTAGTTGAAGTGGTAGTAGTAGAGGTGCTATTTGTTTTCATTGTAGAATTCTTTGTCTTTAAACTGTGGTTTAATAATTTGGGTTTAGTTGTAAATAGTTTCTTCTTATGTGTTGTATGTTGTTGTTCATTATTCATAATCTTGAGTTCATCATCATCCGAGCTATTACCTGTAGTAGATGATAAACCGACAATTGAAGGCTTTTGTTTCGTTTCTCTACTACCCTTTGCAATGTTCTTTTGTATCTCTTTAACTTGTTGCAATTGGTTAGCTTTAGATATTTGTATTGTTGTTGTCGATATGGCTAATATTATTATCGAGGATCCTTTCGCTGCCGCGCATATTTGAGATACGGATAATTGCAATATTATAGAGAGAAGTAATACACGCTTGTAGAGTATTATGGCGTTAGGAGACAAGCAATTCCAGCGAGTATTGTTTGTTGTTACCAAAGTTCATTGTTCATTACAGTTTTCAGTTTAAGTGAAAAGTATATATCGAGGTAATTGACAAAAAGTTCGACATTTTGCATATTTTATTTTTAATCCGCCCCCCTCAATCGTATCCTTTATTTAGTAGTTAGAAGATATCCAACAAGAGATATTGTTTCTTAAAGGGGGATATATGATATATTGAATAAGCTGTGTAGTAAGCGGTGGTTAAAAGAAATGACTGAAGTTATAGATAGAAAAGATACAACCTCAATGCAAACAGTTGATATGAATGAAAAAGAAGATATGAATGATCAGCAACCTCCATTGGCGTCCAAACTATTGCAGCAACATACCCAAAGTAATACACCTTTAACAATGTCTGTAGGAGAAAAGGAATCATCAAATGTCCCGTTTAGAGGGTTTGATAATGGCTATAAAAAGATATTCCCTCAAGATACTACACAACATAATACAACTCGGCCGGGACCAGTTGCAACATTCTTCAAAGGTTTGTTTAGTCCTAGGGCTACTGATATCCAGCAGCTATTGATCAAGTTGCAAACTCAAGTGAGTATACTATATGAATGTACGATGTTCATATAATCTATGTTCATATCTTATGTTCATATCTTATGTTCATATCTTATGCATAAGAATCATATGTTCATAATATCTTATGCTCATATCTCATGTTCATATTATATTATGTTTATATCTTATGATCATATCTTTTACTCATACACTATCCTCCATTTGTATCCATTATCTTGAATCTATATGCACACTTCATAGTTTACTGACTTGGAGTTTGCACATAAGAAGTATGTATTAATGCGCAACGGCTCAAGATGGGATGATCCAAATTATGATCCATCCAATAAAAAGCAACAACAGAGCAAAGAAGACTTGTCCGACCCCCGACATCCTCTCAATAACCCCAACCTTATCACAGAGGTACACTTTGTTGGCCGTAAAGCTACAAATCAACCCATTATTGATCTGTCCAACTTGCTGATGAATCGTGATCATTTCGGATCAATCACTGAACTATGGCTAAACAACAATCTCATATCAGACGATGGTGCAGAAGCAATGGCTTCGTTTCTAGAACTCCCATCATGTGCATTGATTGAACTTTGGTTAGGGGACAACAATATTGGTGCGTCGGGTACTACTTTGATCTCAGCAGCGTTAAGTAATAATGTTGTCAGTAGGCTGAAGTGTTTAGGGCTGTATAAAAACAAAATCGGTAATGGAGGCGCTTTGAGTTTAGCACAAATGTTGAGAAAGAACAATACGTTGAGTACATTAGATATTCATGGCTGTGGAAATCGTGGCAGTGGAGGGCAAGAAGTACTTGAGGGATATGGTTGCAAGATCGTCAAGGCAAGTGACGGAACAGAGTATGTAGCTAGGGTAGTGCAAAGCACTGAAGAAGATGAAGGGCTGGTCACTGATCATCGTTTGCTTGATGCTATTCAGACTTTTGTTGCCTTTAATCGAATCAACCCAACACGTGAGCAGGCCGTCCGTGGTATCATGGCTTCGAACAAGATTAGTCAAGATGATACTGAGAAGAAAGAAGATCAAAAGCAGAGTAATGTTGCTAAGTTCCTTTCCGAGTTAAGTAGCCAGCCTGCAAACGAAGAGCTGACACGTGAAGAGAAACGAAAATGGAAGGACTGTGAGTGGGATAGATTATATGTTGAAAAAGAAAGAGCTAGGCAAGCACAATCGGCACTAGCAGCAAAGCTGAACCTAAACAAGGAAGAAGTGAACTTTTCAAATGATAATGATGGCACTTTCCCTCTCGATGATTTGGATGAAGAAAAGCCCATGATTGGTAAAGATCTAGATGATGAAGTGGTAAGGACAGGAAAGTCCGCGTTAGTATCATTTTACATGTGCATGCAGGTGTTCAATATAAGTCTCCGTGATTTGGCCGCCTAATTCGACCTAAGCTTACCTTTATTGATTGCCCTTGTATATCATATGCACTAACATACCTTTTAATCTCCTCTCTTTTATCATAATAAAATCTGATAATGCGCATCTTCCAGACACTCGAAGTTGGAAGGAGTTAAAGATGGGAATAACCGGCAGTATGAAAGCTTGCGCACGACCAAGGAAGGCAACCAATGGCAATGCTGATGATGGGGAGAAGATAGATGAAACTCTAGAAACTGTCGTTGTTCCCACAAAAGAAGATGATGCTGATGTCCCTTGAGATTTGAATGAGATATACATGTAATGAGATCTTAACTTAATTCAACTATGATACAAACATCTCTACACATTTCTATATCCGCCTTGTCCTCCTTGATTTTGTCGTTGCTGCTGCTGTTGTGCCGCTGCCAACCTTCTTAAGAGTTCCAAAGGATTATTGTTGCTATTGCTTCCTTGCTGCTGTTGAAGTTGTTGAGGTTGCATATTTCCTCTAGATGCCGCTAATGCAGCCTCCAATGCATGAGGAGGGATACCTGAATTGGCGGCAGCTTGAAACATTCGTTGAAGGTCAGCATTCTGGTTATCCTGTTGATCTTGTAGATGCTGTTGTAATTGTTGGTTGATCTGAAAATTATCTGGATGAGGAGAATTATCCGATCGACGCATTTGTAACAGAGATGCAAGATTTTGCAGTTGCTGTACAGTATTTCCTTGTTGCTGAGCCGCGTTGTTCTGTTGCTGTTGTTGAAATGTGTGTTGGGCATTCTGCGCCATTTGTAACATTTCTTGCTGTCTCAAATGTTGACGGTATATCTGTGAATAAAGAAAAAGGATTGATGTCAGTGTGATGTCACTGATACAGTGACGCAAATAATATATAAAGAGGGCTCTACTTACCTCCTCTTGTTGCATTTGCTGATTTTGACGATAGAGCTCTTCTTGTCTCTGTTGATGCTGCTGCTGTTGAAGATGTTGTTGCAATATCTGTTGTCGGAGTTGATCTTGCTGATGCATACGCTGCAATTGTTGCCTATATTGTTCATCTTGGTCATTTCTTCCATGGGCTTGTAATGCTGCCTGCTGCTGTTGCTGAGCATCGGCAGATGAGAGACTGGTTCTGCGACTATCAACTACAGAACCATCGGTGGTTGGAGTTAGACTCTTGGGTGTGTCTATTCCTCCCTGCAATCCCCTCTTCTTTTTCTTCTTCCTCCCATCAGCGGCAGCCTTAATCTTGGCAATCTTCTCCCTCGTTTTAGTGATGGTCTTCTTATTGTCATAATAGTAGTTCTTGACTTGGGTAGGCGTCCGAGTTCCCATAATCTCTGAGATTGCCGCCCAATCATGACCATGATTATCTAATGCTTCGTACAACATATCCTTCTCCCTAGCCTTCCACTTTTGTGCCTTGTGAGTCTTCTGTTTCTTCCTACCACCCTCCTCTTCTGTATCATCTTCCTTACTCCTCTTTACGCGCTTGACCTTCATGGGTGCATCATCGTCGCTGGTAGTATCCATGGCCTCAGTTAATGACTTGCGCCTATGATGATGATCGTCACTTGAATCATGCTTAAGATACTTCTTTTCATGTGCGTCAAGTATAAACCAATTCGAGCGTTTCTTCTTGCCTCCAGCCGACTTGCTCTCATCTGGCTGTTTGGCATGAGATACCACCTCTTTAAGATTCTCAAACACTTCAAGGCGCATGGGATGAAAGTTCTTAGTGTGGTATGTAAAGTCATGTTCGGGTAAAATAAATTTGAGAGGCTGTTCTGGAGATGTGCCGGCCTTGATCACTGCACCCATGGCCAAGCAAGATTGGATAGTGGCATCCCAACTCACAACATCACCTTTGCGCTTCTTCCTTTGAATGAATTCCTTTAAAGCGTGCTTGTATGGAACAGTCTTCTTTGAATCATAGTAGAAAGCAATACAATCTTTCGTATTCTTATTCTTTAGGAAGGAAGCAATCTTGCGGAAGTCCTTGGGATGGTGAAGGAAACGATCGAGGAAGATGCACTTTTCCATATCAGACCACATGTTAATGTGTCGCCGCTCCTCGTCATCAGCAAGCTCATCATCAACTTCTCTTCCGAAGAAGCCATTACTGTGGGTTGCATATAGTTGCTATAAAATGGATAGAATCACATACATGAGTAAGCAAGAGCATTGGAATGGTACATCGAAAAGAAATACAAGCATATACAAGTACTTACATTCTCCAACCATCCACGTTGTCGTGGCAAGGAGCAGCCACCTTCCTTGATTCGTTTCTCCATAGCCTCCTTGGCAGCAATTTCTGCAATCTGTTGTTCAAGCTCGTAATCACTTCGTACGACATCACCATTATTAATACCTCGATTACGCTGACGACGGTAAGGATTATTCCCTCGCACTCCTAATTCACTACCACCTGGAGTGCTGGGTGTACCCCCAGATGATACATCCATCGAGTTACCATCATTATTGATTCCGCCACGGCCAATCATTCCAGCAACCGAGTGATATCCACCACGTTCACTTACATCACCCTGCAACCCTGACGTTTCATTGTATACCATTTGACGCACGACGTATTGATCTGCCAAAGACTTCCAACGATTCTTAAGCTTCTTATTCTTACGACGGATACAATCTTTGATCTGAGGTGCAATCTCAACAAAGTGTGCATTGTTCTCGTGGTAAAACGGGACTTCGCTGGGCTCCGTGTACAGTGCATCATGCTGGCCTGTGACTTTACGTGCACGATTGCACCACTCCTCATTTGATATCAACTCCTTTGGTGGTTCCTGGTAATCCCCATCTTCTTCTGATCCTCCACTCTTGACTGCATCAACCGCCTCTTTCGTGATAGCTTCAGCATCGGGAATGTACGGAATACAATCCAACATTTCCTCATGTGCCTTCTTGGCTGTTATTTGATTTTGCATCAGTATGCTTCCTACCAACGCACTCATCCTTCCTGGCATGTCCATGGTAGGTATACCCGTACCATCATCAGTTGTGCCGTCTTCGGCCATGATGATGGGCTGTATGGCAGTACCATATTTAGCAGCAGACTCTTGAAGTTCACGTTGAAGTATCGCTGTATCAATTTCAGCAATTGTTTGTTCGGCAGCTTGCATTTGTGTATATAGCGATGTAACTTGAGCATTGATGGGTTCATTCTGACTGGCAATTTCAGCTTGACAAACTCCGTTTATTCTTGATACTTCAGCCTCGCGCTTTTCAACGTGTGATGATTTCTGCTTTTGTCTTGCTTCCGTTAATTGATCCTTCTTACTAGACACGATTTCATGTCGATTCTTCTCTCTCATATCAAACTCATGTTCTACTGCTAGTACACGTTCCTGTTGTTCCCTAACTTTCTTTTCAGCCTCTAATTTCTCCTCAACCTCCAAGGCCTTGACTTCTTTCCTACAACTCATTGCCTCCTTTCCCTTGAGTTTAATCTTATTCTCAATAATTGACATGGCTTGAGTAATTTGCATCTTACTTGGTAGTGCCATTTCTCCATTATCAGTAGTTACTGAATTAAAGTCAGCTAGTTCCACCATATCAGCCACGATATCTTGAGCCTTGGCTATTTTATCAGCATCTCCTAATGAGGTGCAGGTTAGTGGTG
>Ga0214480_100011_pt1 | contig 61253 bp, 49 predicted proteins | sample M1_20Mar14CPVII9_3_FD_165042 | JGI IMG/M metagenome (GOLD analysis project Ga0214480, IMG submission 165042) | Marine eukaryotic communities from Monterey Bay, California, United States - M1_20Mar14CPVII9sort6BwellE17 | ecosystem: Environmental > Aquatic > Marine > Unclassified | place: USA... | reverse complement strand
TTGATGTTTGACTGTTGTTGTTGTTGAGTTACTTGTATAAAGATAAGTGTTGATCCCTCGAGACAATCTCCTAATACACAATGTGAGAATGATGTTGATCCACCGTATACTGCAAACAGCTTTGTCTTCACATCAACACTACTGCTCTTAATATAGAACACGTCTTGAGGAGCTTCTACAATACTACCATCTAACAAAGCATTCACACTTTGTAGTTCATCTAAGACCTGTTCAGTTGCTAAATCATATAGTATGATATCACCATTACTATCAATATAGACGTATACTGATCCATAAACGTGTGTAGGACATGATAATGATGACAAGTTGGATTTAGTTGGAAGTTGTATAATTTTCGTAATCTGTTGATTCGATGACTCGTCAATGTAAGTGGAGACTAGCGGTGGCTGATCGACATCATTTCCCTCTAGTATAGTATAATCTAACATTTGATCTATAGTACCATTGGCTGATATTAGGTATGCTGTGCCATCTTGTGTAGTCGCTACAAACTGTGCTTCTTCCTCTATCTCTGTAGTTTGTGCATAAGATGTGAACAAAGTTGTGGCAACAAGCCACGTCACATCACTGGGCAATGTTACATCGACTGTGGACTGCGTATTTGGCGTCTAATAGCCACCTCATAATAGAATGAAAAAAAATGCTTTTTTGCTCGTATATATGGTATCCTTTACTTTACACCTCTTCACATCTTTGAGAACAAATGGCTGGCTGCGGCTCCTTCTATTCAAACAATAACAATAGTGGTCTAATTGCAATGATGAGCTCGTCAAGTGATGTATCTGTAGCGTGTGGTGGCGGCGGCGGTGGCGGCGGCAAGGGTGATGATGAAGATAAGGCGTGCACATCATATGATCAAAAAGTTGAGCATTGCAATGATAGTACTAGTTCTGCTGATATTGATGCTGACCTGGATGCCATATATAGCTTTAGTAGGGCAGCATTATCGGATGATGAGCTATTTAAGGATCCTCCACCCAAAGAAGATTGCCCACTTTGTATGCAACCAATGCCATACTCAAATAATCATACCATTTATTTTCATCAAAAAATCATAGGCAAATCATATCAAGCTTGTTGTGGAAAGAAATTATGCCGTGGGTGTATGTTAGCAGCAGAAGAAGAAATGATAGAAGGAAATATAAAAAATCTCTGCCCGTTCTGCAGAGTTCCTATGCCACCTACCGATGAAGAGATAGTGAAGAGAATGGAGAAAAGAGCGGATTTAAATGACGGTTGTGCAGTATTTAATCTAGGGAGAGCATATGGTTTACCAGCCTTGGGATTATGTAAAGACGAGAAAAAGGCAGCGAATTTGTTGAATCGGGCAGCTGATCTTGGAGAGTGTGATGCATATTTTCGACTTGCTGAAGCATATCGGACTGGGAAAGGAGGAGTTAGAAAAGATATGAATAAAGTTCTATACTATTGGAAACTTGCAGCAATGAAGGGACATGAATTTGCAAGGCATTTACTTGGCATGTATGATCCTAACAAAAGATCATCAATGAAGCATTTCATGATTGCAGCAAGGAGTGGATATGTTGAGTCTTTGAAAAAGGTTGGAGAAGGATACAAGGACGGGCATGTGACAAAAGATGAATATGCTAGTACGTTGCGGGCATTTCAATTGTCTGTTGACGAAATGAAAAGTGTACAAAGGTCAAAAACAATAGAGATTGAACGCTAAATCATTACTTCCAAACAATACATTACTCTAGATTCATACCACCAAGCTTTCCGATTAAACCTTCCCTTTATCCGGAGTACCCTCACATCCATCCTCGGCACTTAACCACATTCTATTTGATTATCATAATGTAAATAAAACGATGATTTGATCCATAATTAACCTCTTTGCGCCTTTGAGATGATTGAGCTAGCTTTTGACTTGGTATCCTAAGGTATCCTCTTCACTACTACTTCTCTCTTCTTAGTTGTAGGGTTAGTTGTTGTCTGCTGTTGTTAACTCCCTTTATTGCAAACAATAACACTATAGCGGTCTAATTGCAATGATGAACTCGTCAAGTGATATATCAACGTGTGCGACATGCGGCGTCAGCGGTATGGGTATAAAATTATCAAATGAAAAATTATGCACATCATGTGAACACTGCAAAAAAGATGGTGTGATGAAAAGGGTATTTCGTGTAGTAGTAATAATAAATTCCGATTCAAAGCACCTTCCGATAAAAATGACCTTAGTATTGATCAACCTTCCAAAGGTTTGTTTGTATTTGGTGGGCGAGATGACAAACAACTCTCAAATGAACAAAAAGACGGTGCATCTGACAATACCCCTCGTGATATTAGCTCTATCGATGCCGTATCGGATAGTCTTGGTAGGGTTGCTATCTCTAATGATGATGATAATCTCTTTAAGGATCCTCCACCAAAGGAAGATTGTCCGATCTGTATGCTGCCAATTCCTTTCACCACTGGATTATGCGGAGTGAGAAAGACTTATCAACCATGCTGTGGAATGACGTTATGTTATGGTTGTACAGTAGCAGCAGACGAAGAAATAAAAAAAGGAAATATGAAAAAGTGGTGTCCTTTTTGTAGAATTCCTTATCCTAATTCAGAGAAAGAGACGGTGAAAAGAATTAAGAAGCGAATGAAACTGAACGATGCTTTGGCTTTTCTTGATCTAGGAATGCAATATCGTGATGGGCATATGGGATTGCCACAGGATAGGGAAAAGGCATTTGAGTTATGGATTAAAGCAGCTGAACTTGGCTCATGTGGTGCGCATTCTTGTCTTGCAAGTGCATATTATAAAGGTGAAGGAGTTGAGGAAGATGTTTTGAAAGGTGCACATCATATGATGCTTGCAGCGATCGGCGGCCGTGAACATGCTAGATACGTTCTTGGAATAATTGAAGAAGCAAGTGGTAAAATGAATAGAGCAATGAAGCATTATATGATTGCAGCAAAGTGTGGACATGGAGATTCTTTGACACGGGTTGGTAAAGGGTACAAATCTGGTCATGTAACAAAAGATGATTATGCAAACACATTGCGGACTTACCAAAACATAATAAATGAGATGAAGAGTGAGCAGAGGACTAAAGCTGCTCTAGTAGTGAATTGCGGACGAGCTAAACTTGAATAAATGACAATTAGCTACACATTTTACTTCCCAAATAACATACCACCAAGCTTTCCAATTAAACTCTTCCCTTCGTCAGGAGTACCCTCACACCCATCCTCGGCACTTAACCACATTCGATTTGAATTATCATAATGTAAATAAAATCGATGATTTAATCCATATCCTTTATCTGCGCCATTGAAATCGTTTGTAAATGTTGTATACCCTTCACTTTCATATAATTCAGCTGTACGCCATTTACGATATGTATCTTGACGCCAACCATCATATGTATTAATTTCCTGTGTCGACCATCCTTGTGGATCTAAAGATTTACCAGTCCATGTACCCGTGCCGCCTAATGCTGGTGGTGATTCCGATTCGTCAAGCACGCCATTTGGATCAGCATAGGAAAGTTGTAAGCAAAAGTTCATTCCGCCATTGGCAGAGGGTATCCCACGTAATTCACGTCCATGAAAGATTGATATATTATCAGCAAATGATGATTTCTTATAGTTTGGTATACGATTCATTAATTGTTCTTTGTATATGATTGGTTGCTGCTCGTTATCGTTTGCAGCAACAGATTGCAAATGAGATTTTAACTTGTCCGTGAGTACTAATTGAAACATCATTCCACCGCAGAAGTTAAACGTTGCACCTTCATCATTCAAGTCTAATAGATATTGTGCTATATTGCCATTGTAATGCTCATCACGTTCTGTTGGGTTATAGAGGTATGATTTAGAAGTAGTGGGTGATAGACTATCGTTATTGTTTGCAGTTGTGGAGGAAGATAGTTTTGTCATACTTTTTGTATGTGATAATGCAGCGGTACGGCCGTTGTTCACCAAGCTGATACCGACAGACTGTTGGAATGCATATGCAGGATGATATGCGGATATAAAGCTAGCAGCGGCGGCAATGAGGAAGCCTACGGACACCATGGTAGAAGAAATAAGAGCATGTGAGTTGGCCAATGCATGAATAAACTTTATTTTGAGCGATACAACGACTCAAAAGGCAAACTAACAACACAAAGTCAACTATGGCGTGCTAGGGTGCTTTGGGAGAGAAGGATAACCAAATAATATATTTCAATAGCACCATTAGTAAGTTAAGAAGTACTCATAGTAGTATTGGTTGTAGCATAGTATTAGATTAGGTGATAATCTTAGATATCAGAAAAAAATGATGCATGAACCTCAACTCAAAGACGGTACATCATACAACAATAAAGCAGCCTCAATTGGTACTAATGTTGATAGTATATCGACTAATATAAACAATATGAGTATAACTAATACTGAAGACAGTGTACCAAAAGGTGCTGGACGTGATAAGGAGGCGGAGATAACATCAAACAAAAAAGTGAGCACATCATGTGCACAAAATAGTGCAAATCATACTATGGGCCGTGCATACTGGAAGGGTGAAGTGGTTGAGAAAGATCAAAACAAAGCTATCCAACATCTCAAGCTAGCAGCTATCGGAGGGTATGAAAAGGCAAGGCACTGTCTTGGTGATGCAGAGATGTGCAATGGTAACATTGATAGGGCTATGAAGCATTACATGATTGCAGCAAAAAGTGGATATGATAACTCATTGAAGCTAGTGGGGGCTGGATATAAAGCTGGGCATGTGACAAAGGATGAATATGCAATTACATTACGGGCTTATCAAAACACTCAAGATAAGATGAAAAGTGAACAGAGAACAAAGGCAGTTGACAAGATCATTTACCCAGAGTGGCATAAAGTTAAGAATTCAAAATGAAGGAGTAGTTCTGTTGGTGAAAGACGAGTCCATTTGGTATTTCTATAACTAATTAACATGTATCCTAGAGCATCTCCCCTGTCCCCTCATTTATCATTTATACCTCGGCATATCCCCTCTTCTTTCCACCCGACTGTCCCTCCTCAAAACTATCATTAGCATCATGTAGATTCATAACAGGCAACTCGGGTAGACTATCCAATCCTCCGTCAACTTGCTCACCATTATTAACATTCATTTGTACAATCGGTGATACTACATTCGCTCCTCCTTCTACTTCCATGTTCAACATTGGCAATCCTAACTGCTGTTCATTCAACATTTGCATACCTAACTGCTGCTCATTCAACATTGGCATCATACCCCCTCCCGTGCCTAGCTGCTGCATCCCTTCCCCTTCCAACATAGGCATACCACCTTCACCTTCCATTGGCATAACAATCGATGGTAATTGCACATAATCCATAATCAAACGTCTTAATCGATTAGTACGATTACGTCTCATTTGTAATTCATATTCCATTTCTGAGATACGTCGTTTTAACATTTCTTCTTCTGAGGGGGACATTGGTTGGTATGCTGGTTGTGTAGCGGAAGAAGAGTTGGTAGCAGTACTAGCGGAGGCGGTGGTAGAGTTAGCAGCTGAGGAGGAGTTGGTGTTAGAGGAGAGGGACGATACTTGTGATTCTAACGATGATATACGATGTTGTAAATGTGATATACGGTATGATTTGAGTTTGTCATTATCTGCACTTTTTCCTCCGTAGTATTGTTGTTGATATGTTGCCATTGTATGTGCTGTGTTGTTATTTGATGATGAGTTGTTGGTAGGAGGCGATGGCCACTGCTGTTCGTCGTCAAGTTTGCTTATCTCCATATCGATATCATCATCATCGCTTGTTGTTACTTGCTCTTCTGATACAGTTCGTACATTATTAACAGTAGTAGTAGCGGCGTCAGATAGATCTAATTCAATATCAGACATATCATCGAGTATTGGATTAGTGGTTTCTGATGTTTGACTACTTCGTCGACGTGGTGAGGTGCGTCGATTGCTGTTAGCAGGTTGTTGGTTGTTGTTATCGGTGTCTACCTCCATTGATGCGTCGTTGTTATTGCCAGCAGCGGCGGTGGTCGTAGAAGCGTCCTTCTTCAATACAGATCGAGTAAATCTACGGCCTGTCATCTTCTTCTCTTATTGCAATGATCTCTCTTTTGATAATTGATAATGTATGCCCCTCTACTCTTTGAATTGCGTTGCTTATTCTATCTCTTTATTTGCCTATTAATTAAAGTACGTGTCAATACACATGTACGTTCACCCTCTTTATATTTATGAGTGTATCGTTCATGGCACAAACAATAAAGCAAGTGAATCAATAAAGTGTCATCCAAAATTTGAGCCGCCCGCCAATCATATTCTTAAAATACATCACTTTTGTCGTTTGAGATAGAATGACTGTCGTAGGGTCACTTAATTTAATGAAGATGATATTGCATTACTACTCCCTTCATAATCATATCCACACATTCCACCAAGGTAATGAGATCTCTTCGAATCCAATCTGTTGTCTCTTCTTCCATGTAGTTCAGCTTTTCTTGTTCTCGGTGTAGTTTACCTTTTTCAATATAGTATCGATGATCGTTTCTGAGTAGTTTGAGAAGTGACTCTATTGCAGAGTTGCCATTGGCATCCGTTAACATGAACCGTTCACCGCAAACCTGTAATTTCTCATAACATTTGTGAAGCCTTGCCTCTTGCTTGAACACTTCTGAGAAACCCTTGACTGCAACAAACTCGCCACGACCTCGTACCATGGCCCAGAAATTTTTTCGTAGACGCTCCATGTAGTCACAACGAGACGCTCCGACTTTAGAAGCTAAAAGAAACCTGATGAAGGCTTTCCCCTCACCCTCTGACAATTTGCGATAGATCTTCCATAACTCCATCAGTTCTTCTTCAGTGAATAGTTGATGAAAGAAGTATATCCATCCAGGACCATCCTCCTGACCTCCAGTTCTAATGATGCCATCCCCACTCTGACCACCATGGGATACTGTACCTCGGCAGATGACTTTACCACCAGTTCGTTCAAGAATGTGCTTGATAGTCTTCAACGAAAGGACTTCCCGTGAATGCCACTCTCCAGACTTGCCCAACTCTAACTTGATGAAGTGAATCCATTGTTCAACCATACGAGAAGAACACAAACCAAATGGAATACCAATTGCTATCCAACAGAGCTTAGCACCGGCCAAATACGTCAACAAATCCTTCATCTTCTTCAAATGCCTAATGAGATCTTCCCCAGATTCCCCAATCTTGACAGCCATAACATCTTCATACACATCCTTACATGTTTCTTTCAGCATTTCCAATACCTCGAGAGGTGCATCAATCCAAACGAAGTAAACTACTCCTTTGAAGAAGAAGAGTTGTCTTTGTTCTCCTTGAGATGGTGTATTGTTGTCATGATATGCATCGTTCAAGATTTGTTGGAGGGCGGCAATGGGTGGCTCATCAGAAGAGGATGCTTGTTCAATAGCTGAAACGACTTGTTCTTCGAGTAATGATAATGTAACTTGATATTGATTGGCAAATTCACGTTGATCTACGAATGGATTGTTTGTACTGAATAAATCATCATCAACTGGTGGCAGTCTAACATGAGGAATGCCATATACCTTGATGAAATTTGGTTCATCAGGACGTGGTTTGAGGAAGCTCAATTGAAAGGCACCCTTCACATTGTTATTCTCATCCACCACTACTGATGAAAGCCTTTGAATCAAAGTATTCGTAATCTCATTCCGATTGGTTTCAGGCAAAGGGTAACGATCGTCAGCAATTTGCACAAAGCGTAGTGATAGTGTAACATTTTGCGACTGTTCCTTGGGTTGTCCCTCCTTGATCAATTCAGATATAGGCTTCGCCATAATAGCATCCACCATATCATTTACTTTGGCCATCTGTTCAGCCCGTTCCTGTGCTAACTGTTGCTGTAATGATGACTCCTTCTCTTTTTGTTGTTGTAATTGTTGTAATCTCTGACGTAAACGAGCTCGAGTTGCCTCCATCTGCTGTAATTTTGCATCGCTATCTTGTATTTGCTGCGCCACTATAGAAAGCCGCTCCTGTTCGGCTTTTGCCTTGACCTCGGCAGCCAATCTATCTTGTGTAGCTTTTATAGCCTGTACTACCTTACCACACTCCTCCTTAGCCTTGACAATCGATTTATAACGTTCTTTCTTGGCCTCGGCCTCGGCAGATAGTCTAACACACTCCTCCTCGGCCTTAGCCTTTTCAACTAATACATCTCGTTCCTCTGACTGTACATCATTAATACTACCCGATACATGAGTTCTTTGAAATTTAGTTGCTTTAGAAAACATAACACTGATAACTTTTAATGCATCTTCTTCTCCAATTGAAATACTACTCATGAGGTGACTGAGAGTGTCGCTGGCTATTTGATTTATTTTGTCATTATTGGAATCATCCATAGCTTGACTTGTTTCCATTGATATACGAGCAAAGATTTCGTGCAAAGGTTTATCATATTGTTGCTTCTGATGCTCTAAAACTGATAGATTTGCCAATTTCTGTTCATGTAATTGCTGTTGATCTAACAAATCTTGTTTTGATTGTTCAAGTGCTGATTCGGCTTTCTCCATTTCTTGCATTGCATTGAGTTCATGCCGCCTCTGCTCTGCAGTTGAAAGACTCTCATCTTCTTGTTGTTGTGGTTGTTGTTCTAGTCGTTGTCTCTTTGCACTATTTGAAGTCGTATCGCTATCCCTATCTTGTTGAGGCTCATCCGTCTTATTATGTTCGTTCTTTTTCTGTTCTGCAATTATTTGCTTTAATTCCTGTAATACTGCTGTATGATTTGTTCGTTGCTGCAACATTTGTTCATCATGTTTCAAGTCTGTCCCTATTGAAGAACTATAACTATGTCGGAGGTATCGTCTACCTAATTCAGTACCCAAAACATGAAATGTGAATAATCCATTGTAACATTCTGAAATAGTTCTACTATTGTCACCACCATAGATAAATTTTGAATGAACGACATCAATACCCTCTGTCAGATCAGGTGAATTGGGGTCGGCACCAGGACGTACATACATAAAACTCCCGTCGTATTGATCGCAAACTATTCCCTGCCATTGACGAGCCTCCAAACATATGAAAAGGATTTGAGACTTTACTTGTTTTTGATCGATCTGTTGTTGCTGGTTTGTAAAAAAATGCAGTTGTGTACCAATTTGAGATGCTGGGTAACCACCACCATCCATAAGAAGCTGCTGCTGCTGCTGTCGATAATATAGTTGTTGATATTGCAGTTCGTGCACCCCATTTATCTGATTTGATGTACACATAATTTGTTGCTGTTGAGGTTGCAGCTGTCGTTGTTGGTATTGTTGTGATGATGACACCACTATCTGCTGCTGGTGGTGTTGTGCACCATGCATAATTTGTTGCTGTTGAGGCTGCCACTCCTGCTGGGTTGGTGGATGCTGCTGTTGTTGTTGTATACCTCCTTGACGATGTTGATCTTCTTGTTGTTGTGATTGCCTACTAATTGCCATACCAGATGCATCATATTTATTAGGATCCTCAAATGGGTTAATGGACGGTGGCTGCATCATTATATATTGTATACGTGGTGTTGTTGTAACCTTAATATGATGTGATGAGGATGGTGCACGTAATATGTAAATTGATTTGATATTGATGGTGCACGTGATAATTTGTTTATTATTTAGTATTTTTATTGATCAGCCTTATGTCGGCAATTTAATATATATGAAACTATATTAATTACTACGCTGGGTCGGAGACGGAGCGGATCAACTTCCTTATATATCACCTACCTAATGTCGGTGCATCGATCGAGGGCATCGATTTAATTGAGTACGATATCGTACTCAAACATAGACAAAAGGGGAGTTCTTAGTGATTCTATATATCGACCTGAGTGTGAAAAATAGGATACCTCAGTCAGACATAAAGTCATTGAGTTGAGCTACACATGGGAGAGAAGAGAGGCGAGTTTCTACTACTGTTATCTACTTGCAAAACTGACAATAGCAACAGCAAACATGAGCTATATTGGTAGGAGAAGAAGATCAAAAGATGGTCTAATCGGTAGTAGTTCTTCACTTGGCGGCGGCCTACGAGGAGCCAAGAACGAGCAACAAACGATAATATCAATTGCAAATCAAAATTCGAGTAGTATATTTTCAACTACATCTGATATAACTAATGCAACCTCCTATACTAACAACAATACAACAGTTACTGATACTACTACTAATAATAATTTTAAAATGAAGGGGGATAGCAGTGTTTATTACACCTATGATAATATAATACAACAAGCTAATAATAATAGCAAACAGATCAAAAATGACCGTCAACGCCACAACCGACATAACAAAAATTATAGTAAACACCATCAAAACACCAAACAATCAACGTACATATCAATAATATCAATACTAATAATATTATTCATAAATCACTATTATATATCAAATAGTAATAATAATTATCAACTATCACCAATTGATATATTATCTGATATACTGCTAACTCCCTTCACTACAACATACTACTCTTCGACTGAATATGATCTCTCCTCCAATCCTACATTACGCTCTCTCTCCTCCTCCTCTATCAATCTGAACAATAATGATATAATAGACGAATCTCAACGACCAAAATTTGTATATGAACATCCCTACGTATCATCTTCCTACTACACATCCACTACTAACTTTGATACATTAAAATTAAATGAGAAATATCAAGTTATTCGAAATTTAAGAAGGGAGGCTGAGGAACGTGCCGGGATAAATAACGAAGAGACACATAAAACAAAGACGAGACTAGCAATTGTACGACCATTTTGTGAATTTGATGCAGAGGCATTACCAACTACTTTTACCTGTTGGGATGCATTGCCGCCTTGTAAGGCTGCCTCGGATGCCAATAGTGATGATTATGAGTATGAAGTAGACAGTTATGGAGAGTTAGTATCATACAATTCAAATACAACCAATGGACGGAATCTCTACAATCAAGCAACTAAAGGAACAAGAGAAGGGGAAGAAGATAGACATACATTTGATCAAGTCGGCTCCAATGCAATGAAGCACGCCGCTGCCGATGTATTCTTATTCTACTCCCAAACTTTTAGTGAAAATACAGTAGCAACTACAGCAGTTGATACCATCATCAATTCATTCTTCACACCAGGTGGATGGTCACAATGTTTTGACAATATCTATGCCATTGAGGCTAACATACCCCAAGAGTTAGATCTATACATCCCCTCGGCACAAGAGGAATTATATAATTGGGTTAATGGTCCCAATCGACAATTTGAGGCTGCCTTCCGCATTATCCAGAGCGGAGAGTGGGGTGAGTATGATGGTTTTTACTTAATGGAAGGTGATTCGGTACCGATTAAGGCACATTGGTTAGATGTTATTATTAGTGAGATTGAGGTTAATCGTCCTTTTGCTATTTTGGGAGCGTAAGTTTTCTATTGTTGTGTTGGGTTGTGTGGTCTTGTGTGTGTTTGTTTGTCTTCCGGGCTGGATTAGTGTTGTATTGCTCACATCATATGTCTTCTCAATCCCCATAACTCAACATCAATAGTCAATACGATGGAGATAAGTGGGATAACTTTTATGAAAAGATTCCAATATCATTATTACATCACACGAATGGTAATGCAATATACAATACCTCCCATCCACTCCTTGAACGACTCGTTGGTCAATTAGAAGTCGAGGCACCTTGCCCATACAATTCTATACCTTATGATTATAGAATGAGTCAAATGTGGGTAGAAGGTACCCTTGGAATTGTCCCCGAACTTGCTCCCAAGATTACATTAAATGAAGAGGGTGAGAATATAACATTATCGGACAATAGAGATATGTTCAAGAAGTGGGCAGGCATCTGGGAACGTGACACACCCTTCAAGTACACACCGGTCATTCACAACTATGCTGCTACCAACTTGATACCACGACACTTGGGACCGGAGTATATTATTCATGGTGCCAAGTTATACTCTCCATGGAACCCAACCAAGACGGATGTTACATTAGTCATATCAGAATGGTTCTTTGACAGATCATTACACTTGATCAAGAATTTGGATGAGAAGGACCATCCCTTTTCAGAAGTGGTTGTCATGGTCCCACCCATTGCCGGTGCACACGATGATTATGATAAAATGACAGATGTTACTGTTCGGACACAACATCGCGGTTCACCTGACTATATGGATCTATGTGAGGCTGATATTACTACCGAATGGTTCATGATTACCAATTCATACCATCATGTTGCCCGACATGTCGACTTGATGTTTACACCCGGTACATTCAAGCCAGTCATTCCCTTCACTCCAGCTACATATGCCTTTTGTTTTAAGTATCCATACTGTAAGGAGACAGTCAACTTGGCCCAGCGTATCAATCCGGGTCATGATAAAGTCGTCCAAGATATGGACATGCTCTACAACACCGAGGCACGGAATGAGTTTTGTAAAGAGTGGAAACAAGAGAATGGAGAAGAAGGCGAAGACCTATACAAACATCAACAACGACGTCTCATGTTTCGTAAGAAGATTATAGGTCCACCGGGTCCTACCGGTACTGCATACTACGCTTGGCTTGTCAAGAATAAGAAAGATGGACAATATAAGATGACTGATAGGTCATTGTATGGTGCCCGGCCACCATTTGCAAAGGTCTTTACCAAGGAGGAGAAGCTTGATGGTATGAGTGAGGATGAATTGGCAAAGCGTGTAGGAATGACATTGTTGGATAACTCGACAGATATAGATTGCAACTGTGGTGCACTGGAAACGGAAGTGGAGTGTAACGAGTCCGGTATCGGGTGTATATGGCGACCACTATTTGAGAGTTGCCATCCGCCCGAATTGATTGATGGTAGTGAGCCGATATGTGTGACTACTGAGGCTCCGACTATGGCGCCGACGGTGACATTACCCGAAGGTGATGATACCGAGAGTCCTACTTCTTCTGATATTGATGAGTCAGAAGAGGTGCCACAACATGAAACTGATCCGTGGTATACGAGCATGTTCAAGTCAAGAGAACACGATGCCTCAACAACTGAATCCAATACTGCTGATTCGACTACCTTGGATGATACAGACGAAGATGATGACGATGCCATACTTGAACCAACTACTCGACGAACAAGAAAACTTTCTACCACTGATACCACCAACGAGGCAAAACCCAAGTCAGAGATTATAAGCATGGATGAGATTCAAAATCTCTCACTGGAAGATATGATACAAGAGGTAGAAACATTAGAGAATGAACTCAAGAAACAGGCAAGAGTTAAGGAAGAAAAGGCAAAGGCTATATCGAACCTAATCAAGGAAGATCTACCGGCACTAAGAGCCGAGGTTGACTTTAATACACACTTGTTTGATAAGGCCAAGGATATGAGTGGTGAATACATCAACTATTACAAGCCTATACAAGAAGATGATGAAAACGATGTCGGTCTGGAGTTCTAAATAACATAAATAATCTATTTACTAACGACTATTAACATCTACAGAGAGTTTAATCTATTTGCCAACCATAAGCTTCAGCGGCTTTGGTTCGTTGCACACTCTTCACCTCATCACAACTTTGTTGGTATGCTCGTAATGTATTGGCATACTCATCTTTTGTTACATATCCTCGTTTGTAACCTTCGCCTATCTTCTTTAAAGATCTACTGTACCCACACCTTGCTGCAATCATAAAGTGTTTCATTGCACTGTCCATTGTTCTGCTGTTGTATGTAATTACACCTAAATTATGCCTTGCTGCCTCGTGCCCTCCGATTGCTGCCAGCTTCCAGTGATGGATTGTTTTGTTCATATCCCTCTTGACAATTTTACCGTGATAATATGCTTGGGCAATACTATAATGTGCTTTCAATGACCCAAGTTCAGCTGATCGATTCATTAATTCCAATTCTTTATTAGAGTCTTGTGCCAAGCCTAAAGCACCATTTTGATATTGACATGCAAGCTCATAGAAGGCCTCAGCATCGTTCAGATCCATCCTTTTCTTGTATCTCTTCATGAGTTCCTTATCGAAATCAGCATCAGGCAGTGGTACTCTACAGAACTCACACAATTCTTTCATGTTTCCTCTATTCATCTCTTTTTGGGCTGCGAATACACATCCACTACATAGTAACTTTCCACAGCATGCCATATATGTTGTACCCACCCCGTTAACTCTTTCAGTAATTGGCATAGGAATCATGCAAATGGGACAATCTTCTTTTGCAGGAGGATCCGCAAATAACTTATCATCCGTGCACTCTTTTTTGTTTGATTTCATCTTCTCATCTGTATTCCCGGTACGTATCTCAGCGGCACGTCGTCTACACTCCTTCTTGTGTTTTGGTCGGTCAGCAATTTGACAATCTCGATTACAATATTTTACAAGCCTGCATGCCGTACATGCCTTGAGATTATCACTACTCTTACCACACGCCGCACATACCGATATATCATTCATAGTACTAGATACAATATCAATAGTACTACTTGAAGGGGCTGTATCACTGCTACTACCAGATGTATACTGTTTAGGTTACTAATATCATTTTTGCTATCCACTATATTTTGTGCACATGATGTACACTCTTTTCTGTTTGATGTTATCTCCGATTTCTGACCACGCTCAGTAGTCTTTGATACACTATTTTTACTAGATATATTCATATTGTTCATATTAGTCGATATAGTATTAACATTAGTACCAATTGAGGCTGCTTTATTATCATTGTATTGTTGTGTGATGCACCGTCTTTCGTCATTTTTTTTCTATCTTTTGCTACTTGCAATTACCCACTACAGTCACTTCACTACTATTAGATATTCGACCTGAATGATATGCCTGCTGATTCTTCTCTAGTTGTAAGCATAGTACCCTCTCTCATAACTGTTGGATGGAGCAACTCTACATGTTTTGCCCGCTCACTACTAGTAGTAACGTAACTGGCAAACCTACTGTTTCCTCGCCAAATATATTTTAATTGTGATTAGAGGAGATTTGAGATGATAGAATGGTTAGAAATGGGATCTGATGGCCAAAGAACTGCGCACCTTACACGGATATCGAATGATAGATGTGTCTATTAAGATCTTAAAACATTCAGATTAGTCATATTCCAACTCAATCATATTCCGCTTCCAATGCCTTCTTTCGTTGCTTCTTCCTCTTCTTTGTAAATCCCCTCTTTCGACTAAATGCCTTCTGGACCTTGCCACCGGAACTGTTTCCCTCTAATTCATCAAAATCTTCTACATCCTGTTTCAATATCATACGTGACTGCTGTGTCTCTGCCTCCCTAACAACCTCAACTAACTCCCGTTCCCTTGGTCCGTAAAAGATGATTCCCCGTCCATCACGATTTCCCGCTCGCCCACATCGACCCATACGATGCAAGTGCGATACAACGTTAAGAGCAAATTGTAATTGTATTATAGCCGTAACTCCTGGTATGTCAAGACCACGGCTTGCCACATCAGTACATACCAACACCGGGACTGTATTCTTCTCATTCCGAATCTCATCATCGTCGTCTTCTCCCTCTTCATACTCGGCAGATGGGGCACGATACCTCCGGAACATATCAAGGTTAGATGTACGATCATCTAATGGTATCTTGGCATGATATGGTACGGCATTAATACCAGCCCTCCTCAATCCATTGGTAGCTCCATCAACATCCTTGACAGTATTTAAAAATATCATTACCTTTTCACCTTTCAGTCCTCGTCCATCCTCACCCACCTCACTTCGATCTAACTGCAACACATCCACTACACGCCTCATACGATGTTGATTATCATCGATTTCATTCCATATAGTTTGTGTCTCGTTCTCTAATCCGTAGTGACGGGCGTTGTGCATCCCGTCCATGGTTATTGAGGTAGCGTTGGGGAATTTCTTATTTAGGTATGCATCAACACTTCGTAAACCGTAGTCGGGTAATGTTGCTGCTACAAAGATGTGTTGTGTTTTCTTTGGTTTCTGCTTTTGCTCTTCTTCAATCTCGACCTCATCTTTTACATCTGTCTCTTCTGCACCAATCTCATCGCCCACCTCATTATCGTTACTCTTGCGTTTGAACGAAATATCATCATACCGATTCACCAATCGATCAGCTCTCCTAAACCCCATCAATACATTATTCAACTGTCGTATATACCCCCCATCCAATAACATATCAGCCTCATCAATAACCACCGTGGATATATCAGCAAACAAATCAATATTCTTGGGTGATAATGCCAATGGACCCAAGTTGGCTGGAGTGGCGAAGATTAAATCTGGTGGTGATTGTCGTATATGATTGGGTGAAGTCGATGTAGCATATCGAAATGGTGGAAAGTCTTGTGGTGCGTTGAGGTCACCTGATAACAATGCCAATCGTACAATATCCTCCTCGGGTACATCATTCATACTACTAGATTGTTGGCCATTATAATCCATACCTAAAGAATCAGCACCCCAAACAACACAATTGTTTAACCCGCCACTTATAGACGCAGCCATTTTCATTGCCTGATGTGCCAATTCCTTGTTTGGGACTAGGATTACCGCACGACCGTAGTCATATCCTGGATCAATTACTGATGAATCTGGATTGTTGGATTTGTAGTGACGTTTACGTTTTAATATATCTTCGACTAGTGGCATTAGGTATGCTAATGTCTTACCCGATCCTGTATATATTGTATTGTGTGTATTGTATGTATGAGTGTATGATGTTGTCGAGAAGACAGAAAACGAACACACCATATGAGTACACAGGTACACATAATTTAGACACCATAGACACAGATATACACAAGCTAAATAAACACAAAGACACACAAAGCACAACAACATACCAGTTTCAGCACCAACAACTAAATCATCACCATTCAATATTCTACTAAATACAGCACTTTGTACAGCACTTGGACATTCTAATCCTAATAATCCATTTTTTCCCCATGTTGCTTGTTTATTCCTTCTATGCTTACCTTTTGGAGTACCAGTTAGTCGTTTTAATAAAGCTGGGGAAGTGATGCCTAATGAAGAGAAGGTTGGATGTGTTTGTGAATGGAAGGATGTATTGCCTGATTCGGAATGGAGTTGAGTTTTGTAGCTTCGTGTTATTTGTTGTTTGATGTGTAATGGAGGAGATTGCAATAGAGATGGAGATGGAGTAGTGATTTGCTGTTGTTGATTTGTTCTGTAATTTGACAATGTCGTTAAAAATGCCATACTGCCGCTACTATAATTGTTCATTGATCTACTATTATATCCATTGTATCGACTTGATTGTACACCAAGAGTATTGCAATGATGATGTGTAGAAGTGATGGATCTCAAAAAGTGATGGCTAACTATTCTACTATTGAAGCCGACACGACGAGCAGCCGATACCGACGACGATATGATATTGGCATATAATATAGCTGCCATTATGTATGATTTAGATGTTATATTATGCATTGATTAATAGGAGAATAGGAGGCGTATTATTAGCGTCGTCCGCCACAAGTTGTGATAAAGAGATTACGATTTGTCGTATGTGAGCTTTGTACTCTTTTACTACTTACGTCATAGCGAGAATTTGCTATTGTATGTAAGTGATTGGAGATTGAGGTCAAGATAATAAGGCGGCCACGGCATGTATATATCTGCTTTGTTAGCATTTACTTATAAACTAAAAGGGCATACTACAGTACAGTTGTTTGTATTGAAATAACTGCAACATGTCACAAGAATCTAAAAACTCAAACCAACAACATCTTGATGCAATTGCAACTAACAGTGGTGATAATACTGTTGATAGTATATCTACGGATATAGGCAAGGTTAGCCTATCTAACAATGGAGGAGATATATCATCAAGTGATGGTACTGGCGGCAGCGGCGGCGGCGAAGAGGTGAATTCATCAAGCAAGAAAAAGGACACATCATGTGAACAAAATTTACAATTGGAGGAAAGTGATGAGATTATATCTGATGATGAGTTGTTTAAAGACCCTCCACCAAAAGAAGACTGTGAAATATGTATGTTGCCAATGCCATATCCATATGATCATCTTCCAAATAGTGGAGCACAACCAATGTATCAGTCTTGTTGTGGAAAGACCATATGTAATGGATGCGTGTTTACATCAGTAGATGAAATGAAAAAGGGAAATATAAAAAAATGGTGTCCGTATTGTAGAATACCCGTGTATCGATCAAAAAAAGAATATATAGAGAGATTAGTGAACAGGACGGAACTAAACGACGCGGAAGCATTTTACGAGCTCGGACAATTTTATACTCAAGGGGGTATGAATATATCACAAGATAAGAATAAAGGATTTCCATTGTTGAATCGTGCAGCTGAACTCGGCTCAACCATGCCCATAATCCTATTGCTACTAAATATCTAAGTCAGTACGGCTCTGGTCAAGGTGTTCATAACTTGGACAAAGCTGTTCATCATTACAAACTGGCAGCAATTGGAGGGAATGAAAGGGCGAGGCACATTCTTGGTACATTTGAATACAACGCTGGAAACATGATAGATGTATGAAGCACTGGATGATTGCAGCAAGGAGTGGTCATGATAAGTCACTGAAAAAGGTCGGAGAAGGATACAAAGATGGGCACGTGACAAAAGATGATTACACAAAGACATTAAGTACATATCAATTGTCTGTTAATGCCATGAAGAGTGTACAGCGAACCGAAGCTGGAATTTTAACTGCTGCTTTCAACAAAGTAGATAATACAGTACCAGCAGCTTAATGCATTAAACAAAAAGTTAGATAAAGTGAATTGCGATTTGTCGTATTGTGAGCTTTGTACCTTCATGTAAAACGATAGTACATTATTTAAATTTTGCAAATCAGAAGTAAATGACAAAAACAAACCTACACTTGGGCTATGTTTATTAACAAAAGCGATAAACATTGATACTATAGAGTTACAGCGGTGAGTGCATTATTATTAGTAGAATAGTGTCTTTCATATGCTCGGGAAAGACACATACCTGCAATACGGATCATCTGCACTTTATAACTGAACTGATATTATATAAAGCACGGCTAAACAGCTAAACATCTGGTTTGTTGTGATGGTGTGTGGCCGCTGAAATTAGGAGTTATTTGCTTGTCTATTCATATATCATAAACTCCGCTGACTCACTCTTGTGCTTTGTATTAATACACATACGATAGTTATTGCAAATCAATAATAATACAAGTCGTATATATAAGATGAACGATGAACAACGACAAGTGATTGGGGATCAAATTGAAAGGGATGACCCTGCACTAACACAACTCATTATCGGTAGAAAGGGCCCTTCTTTTAATCCTTACAATTACCGCCCACATGATTGTGATTGGGAAAGAGAGGGTAACGCTTTAGGACAAAATACTCAGATTAAAGAGTTAGTTTTCAAGTTCAGTATTGACGACGTAACTACAGATGAGCTTCATATGTTTTGCCGTGGATTATCTGGTAATAAGTCTATTAAAAAAGTGGTGATTGAGCGTGTGGATATTTTAAATGATATATACAATATGCTAGGCCCATTCTTTGAAAGCGGTAATGTTCAACACTTGGTGGTGTTTATTTCTCGTAATGATCAACTGTCTCTCATTAGTAGTGAAATGGTCAATCGACTTTCATTATTACTGAAAAAGTTCAACTCTCTAAAGAAATTTAGAATCACTGCTCAGTTATCCAATGATGCTATGAAAAGACTAATTAATTCACTCGGATCTCACACCCGAATGACCAAACTGGACCTGAGTTTAAATAGAATAGGAAGGAGTGGTATGAAAGCATTGGCGTCCCTGATTAATAGTAGTTCCGTGGCGGACATAGAATTCTGGAATTGTGGTCTCACTGACGAAACTGCTATTATATTAAGTGATGCTTTGCTTGGAAAGAACAGTCTACAAAAGCTGAACCTTGCAGCAAATCCCAACATTACAATCACAGGCTGGGGAGCTGTATTTGATGTCTTGCAAAGTCCAAGCTGTTTGCTTGAGAACCTAAGACTATACAATGGTCACACTTTTAGTGACGTATCATTGACTTATCTAACAGACTGTCTAGCTGGAAATAGCACATTAAAATGTTTAGATCTGAATATGTGTGAAGGAATTACAGATTATGGATGGAGAAGCCTTGGCACTGTTATTGAGAACTCTAATTCAACGTTAGAGGTAATTAATCTTTCCGGAAATTCGATTAGTAGTGATGTATTGGTTTCATTTGCAAATTCAATGAGTAACAACAAAACCTTGAAAGGATTATATCTGGGAGCTTATATGCAGCCCGATAACCCCATGGTGTTGGCCATTAATGCCGCTGCTGATTCCTTTGCTCGGCTGATTTGCAATGAGTCTTCCATTATGGACACCTACAACTCAAACCATACACTTGGATACTTGATAAGACCTGATCTTATCAGAGACCGAAGTGAAGACCACATACCACCTCGCGTATTGACCCCATTGCATCTAAATAGGAATGACAATAAAGCTGTATCAGCTCGTCGGAAAATCATTTACTCACACTTTAGCGGAGCGGAACTCAATATGCAACCATTCATTGATATGGACTTGGAGATGTTCCCTCATGTTATTGCTTGGATGGCGAGAGATGAACACGGAGGATCTTTGTTGTATCAGTTCTTACGAGGTATTGCTCCTATGCTGGATGATGGTTCAATTTGATTCGGTAACAGACAAAAATGGCTAAGTAGACTTGATTAGAAGAAGTAGGCGGAGACCTTATTAGCTTTCTTCTTATCTATTAGCTTAATTGTATCTCAGTTGTCTACTCGGTATCGTTTTCGCAATTCATCTAGCTAACTAGTCTTATCATAGCAATAACAATAGTGCACAACCATAGAAGAATCCAAGTATAGAAAAGTAAGGAAAGTCATCACCCAACAAGCCCAAAACTTTTGTTCCAAAAACCCCTCCTGCTATGACCGATCCAATGATACATAGCGATGTTTTCATCCCTTTATGATGTACTTGACCACCTCCTACTAGCCGTGAAACATTGGTAGTATGACCTGTCATTAGATGTGTAATTGTACCACCGAGTGCATAGCTTATTGACGGATAGATTAATCCATTTCCAAAGCATAATAATGTAATCTTTGCTCTTTCATTCATCTTATCGGCAATTGCAAATGTAACAAATACCAGTGGTGCAAGAATCTTAAAATGAGCATTACTACTTCTTTGCTTTTGTTGTTGCTGTACTGATGATTGTTGTACTTCTACCCCTTTATCATCTGTTGATTGCAATAACTGCCGTTCATACCTAACTTCAATACTTCTACCAAATATAGTCCCGCCAACATAACTCAATATGATACAACATCTCCATATCATTTCCTTCCATTGTCTTTCTGCAAATAATATAGACATATTAAGATAATGTCCCGTCATCATTGCAGTGAAGATATCAAATTTTTGATTGCATATTATTTGTGTCCATCCACCTAGGAAACCAAAGATGGAACAAAATGCTAATGGTGAGAGACTTATATTGTATTGTTCTTTGTCATCATCTTGTATACCCCAACCTCTTGTTATTTGTGATGTAGGTATACACGGCTTTGAAAGGATGTCCGGTCTCTGATGCCGATGCCGATGATGGTTGAGTAGTGATGTCACTTGTTGATGATGTTGATGTTTATGTGCATTAGTTATTGATTGCAGTGCCGTGAACCCGATAACTATACGGATAAAGAACCAGTTCTTGAGATTCATCTCCTCGTATGTACTTGATGTGTGTAGAGCAATCTATATCAGTATACTACAGTAACAACAATTGGCATCACAGAGCTCACTCTCACTATTGTACTCACTACTCCCATCATGTAAATATTATGGCGAATAAACGGTATCTTATATTCACCAGTTTTTATTTCAGTGATCAGGTGATGAGTGTGCGGCGGCGCGGTAATAATTAGAAATACCTGCGGACTATTGTAGGAAGAAGCACTAATTGAGGTCTATTAATATATTGTTAAAGGAGGGCGGCAGCGTAGTAGGAGATAAGCACCATATTGAGAAAAAAAATACAAGAAAAAATGACACATGAAGCTAAAGCCAGTGCATCAAAAAACAACAACAATAAAGCAGCCTCAATTAGTACTAATGTTGATACTCTATCGACAAACATGAACAATATAAATATATCTAATAGTAAGAATAGTGTATTAAATAATACCGAGTGTGGTAAAGAGGCGGAGATAACATCGAACAAAAAAGTGAGCACATCATATGCACAAAAAGTTGAACATTGCAATACTGATGCCTCGGGTAGTAGAAATACCGATGATATGGCTGCAGCAGATGATGTGGGTAGGTTATATTCCCTACCTAACGATAAATTGTTTCTAGATCCTCCACCGAAAGAAGATTGTCCAATCTGTATGCTTCCGATGCCACACGCCAGTGGAGCATGTGGCGAAAGACGTATATGGCATGTTGTGGAACGATGATATGCAGTGGATGTTCCATGGCGGAGGACGATGAAGTAGACAAGGGAAATATTAAAGCTTGGTGCGCTTTTTGTAGAATCCCAATACCGACCACAGATGAAGAGAACATTAAGAGAGTGAAGATTCGGTGTGAGCAAAACGATGCCAATGCATTTTATAAGCTAGGGTTGCTATATTACAAAGGGGGCATGGGCTTGCCACAAGATACGAACAAATCAATTGAATTGAACATCCGGGGAGCAGATCTTGGATCATTAGAGGCTCATTGGTCTCTTACTGCACATATTTCTTTGGTCGAGGGGTGGAGAAAGATGTAAAAAGAGGTGTACATCACTTGTCATTTGCAATAATTGGAGGACATGAAATGGCAAGGTACTTTTGTGGTCAGATGGAAAGCCAAAAAAGTATGAATCGAGCAATGAAACACCATATGATTGCAGCAAGGGCTGGAGTTGATTTGTCTTTGAAGAAGGTCGGGGAAGGATACAGGGCTGGACACTTGACAAAGGATGAATATGCTAGCACGTTACGAGCATACCAAGCGTCTATTGATGCGATGAAGAGTGAACAAAGGACAAAAGCAGCCGAAGAAGAATATTAAACCGAACTAAAAGAACTAACATGTATCCTAAGTTTTAGGGAGGTATTTATCGGACGAGATCAAGAGCAAACAGAGAACAAAATCTGACGAAGCTCCGGATTGGTAAATAGACAATAAAGTTATTATATCAATGCAGAACTAATTTTTTACATACTAGTTAGTGTTGTGCAAGTATTGAGGAGTTTACATGTTATAAGATCATTACAAGCCGACACATGTCATACTCGTTATGAGTTGTTTTTCACATTACTCTTTTCTCTTGCAGCTTTTTCCTCCTTAATTAGTCGAGCTTTGGTTCTTTGCTCACTCTTCATCTCGTCCACGGACACTTGATACGCCCGCAAAGTAGTAGCATATTCATCTTTTGATACCAAGCCGGCTTTGTATCCTAATGCTACCTCCTTCAATGCACCTTCCAATCCACTCTTTGCAGCAATCATGAAGTGCTTCATTGCTGTATGGTAGCCTCCTATGGTACCCATATTACCCATACTTTTATCTATAAGACCAAGAGTACACCTCGCATGTTCATGCCCCCCTATTGCTGCCAGCATGAAGCGACAGATGGCTTTTTTATTATCTACTTCAACACCATCATCCCCTTTCCAATATGCCACGGCAATATTAAAATGTGCAGTGCATAGCCCAAACTCCCCTGCACGACTATAAAGTTTCATGCCCATCTTGATATCTTGCGGCAAACCTAAATCCCCCTTTTTAAATGCACTTCCCATTCCAAATAATGCCTTAGCATCACCAGCCTCAATTCGACTCATAAACCTCCCTAACTTTTCTTTATGGTCTTTTTTTAACGCGTCCGAGAGTCTTTTAACATCTTTTGTACTGAAATTCTGAGTATTCTCTATGAATGGAGTAATCATATCAAGGATTATCTCGTTTTTCATGCGCTCTACAGGCACTCTACAGAACGGGCACCACTTTTTCAAATTACCCTCGTTGATTTCTTTCCATGCTGACATAACACACCCTTGGCATATTGTCTTCCCACAGCATGGTATATATACCGTACTATCTCCGAACCCAGATAACGAATGTCCCATTGGAAGCATACAAATTTGACAATCTTCTTTGGGCGGAGGGTCTCGAAATAGTTCATCATCTGACAAGTTCATAGCCATCTTTACGCTAATGATATCTGCAAGTGATACCCCATCATTGCCGTCATCATCATCATCATCATCATCGGACAATTCTACCCTTTCCAGAAAATTAGATATGGCAGTTACATCAACATCCGTATCTTTAGCACTAGTACCTGATGTTTCATGGCTATCACTGTCTCTTTTGCAATTCAACATTTTTTGGATACATGATGTGCACACAACTTTTTTGGTTGATGCCTCCTCCCCTGTTGGTCCACTGCATATTGCACACGATAATGATCTGTCTTTGTTGCTCATTTCCCGTATACCCAAGTAGTAAAATCAAGTATTATACGACCTTATAATACTACATGCATCAAACTAGTATGACTATCGTAGAGGTATGTGCCGAATATAAATAACTAGCGCCGGAGGCATAAGCTCACCGCAGGTGCGCGTTAGTTTGGATACACAGAGATATACCAATCCATGTCATCCATTGCAATATCAAATGGTGGTGGTGAGGTGACGATTACCCGATTTTAGATTATTTTTTGTGTGTTGATGTGTGTACGTTCGACACATCAATTGCAATGCAAAGCAACAATCAACCACCACCATGGTATCACGATAATAACAATTATGGATCAATATCAACGATAATACACGAAGGTACATGAACAACAATATAATAAATTACAGTCAGGCGGCTACAATAACTACGCCCATCACATCATCAAACATTTACAATGAATCAGATTCGTCTTCTTCAGTCGTCAACACATCTTTATACACCACATTCGACACATAAGTACAGCCCCTCTTCATATTTGCTTTGATCCGAGGGTTTTCTTCGAAGACTTCTTGATCAGCCCATACCAATATGTTTCGGGGATTGCCACACCTTGAAAATGCAACATAGATTTGTCCGTGAGTCCATACATTTTTTGGTAACAAAATGCCACACAAACCTGTAACAGTCTGACTTTGGGCTCGGTTGAAAGTGACCGCATATGCAAGTTTGATTGGGAATTGAGTTCTCTTCAAAGTAAACGGAAAGTTTGATTGGGTAGAACATGTTGGAATCCTCGGGAGTATCAATATCTTGTTTTCATCATCCTCATTGCATTTCAACTTTTCCAACACTAACCTATACTTCCCGATTGCTTTGATGATGTACCTTGTCCCATTGCAGTGCTCGGCTTTGATATTGAAGTTTTTGAGGAGGATAACAACTGCACCAACTTTCAAGCGAAGTTCATGCTCAGGCATACCGGATAAACTTAAAGAGTTAAGGAACTCTTCTGGGAAGACTCCACCGCCTTCATCTCCCTGAGCCGTGTCAATGCTTTTGAATACATGATACTTGCCGGGAAGACGATCTACCAACATCTCATTAGTCTCATTGACAATCTTATTATCGGCTGCCATGATCAACCTTTCTTTGAAGTAGTCTTTGTCACCTCCATGATTCTCCACATCGTGGTATACAGTATCAATTACATCTTCAGCTGATTGGCGTACCATTGACTTTGGAACCTCGACAATAGATTGGCCATTGTATAGATTACCACCAATTGATGGTAGTGTACCATTTCCTAATCCAATAAGCCACTGCTCATAGGCAAGCAATTCATTGTGAAATTCAGTATCTTCTGGGTGTTTCATCATCTCATTCTTCACTCTCATATTTTCAGTGAGTCTCAAAATCAATACGTCATCATCCCATAGTTCAGATTCCTTCAAAGTTGAGTTTACTACTCTTGCTCGAGAACCATGTGGAACAATTGGCAGTAGTTGACACCAATCTCCGGCTACCAGAATCATCTTACCACCAAACAGTTCATCATGTTTGCCAGTAATCTCACGGAGAGATCGATCAATACATTCAAAGTTCAGCTTGTGCAGCATAGGCCCTTCGTCAATGATTATGAAGTCAACCTCTGTCAAATATTGAGCCAAGTCAGATTTCCCTCCAATGTTACAGAGTGAATCTTTGTAGATTGGAATAGGCAATTTAAACTGCTTGTGAGTTGTCTGGCCTCCGTGAAGAAGAGTAGCGGCAATTCCAGTCGATGCCGTAGAAGCAGCAATCTTGCCTTCCACAATACACCAATAAAGTAAAGTATTCATTAAGAAAGTCTTTCCAGTGCCACCTGGTGCCTCTAGAAAAGCAAGTCCTCCTTTCTTTAAAGTGATACGGTCTGTTAAAGCTTGAAAGGCACGCCATTGACAATCATTTTGCTGCAGACCCACAATGTTAGCTTCATATAGTTGCCGTGCCCTCTCTTGGAGATCTCGCTTCTTAGCTGTACCGTCGAAGATTTCTTGGTAGAACGTCTCAACCTCAAAGTTGGGCACGGGGAAACTATCAACTGTTTGATCTAACATCTGATCCACATCGTCTTCAGGCCTAGCCTCACATACATTAACATCAAAGTCCCTCAAAGACTTGTTTCTATTGTCTCCTTTTTCATTGCACAACTTTTCAAGAGCACATAAGAGAGAGTTTGTGGCGATTCTATCTATATCCCAAGCCCCATCTTCGTCGGCATTATCATTTCCTGGTGGCTGTGGCAACTCCGTATTGATGCACATAATCTACTTTCATTGCATCTTTGAACTCTATATATAACTTGACGGGATCAACTACCTCGCATTCAAAGAGTAGATCAACAAACAACTGTCGTAGTTGATTGATATTGGTACAGTGATGTGCTTGCTCAGACATACAGTCACTGATATACTGATCATCGCTCACCAAATTCTTTGCAATGCAAGCTGCCATCAAAGTGTTGCAGACAGAGCCATCATCTAACGTCTTGAGGTGTTCAAAACTCATAGCACCCTTGGTATTATTCAATAAGACACGCAATGCAAACCTCTCCCGATCTTTCATGCCAGCATAATGTACTCTCCCGATCATGCCTGGAACATCTTTCTTGAATGGATGCTTCCGCTGATTCCATCTTCGCTCCTTAGACTCCCAGGTAAAGTGCTCGGGAATATCTCGATAGTACAGATCTCGAGCATTCCCAACATCATCTCGACACAAACGGAAGTAGTCAGTCAACATTGTTCGGTCATCCTTCTTAAGCTGCTCTTTCATTTCCTCTTGAGTAGACTCGGGGTCAAAGAATACAGTTTGCTGATTCGGAAGATGGATAGGCAATGCTTGAACAGCCGGACTGCGGTCTGCAATCGGCTTCTCTTGTAGTCTCCAGGCCCCTTCCATTGAACTTACGAACATCTTATTCTTGAAATCTTCTACTTCATTTCTTGGTGAAGGATCATCAGCGGAAGATGTATGGCCAATCGATTCTAATCGTGTTGTTGCCACGTCGGAGCCTTTATTGATATACTTAAAGACATACTTGATAGATTTGACCGAATGGCAATACTCTGTATTGATATGACAGTCGTACTTCATTAGCAGCCAAGGCGAGTACGGGACAACATCAGCATTTGTATATACTATCCTTTTGCCATTTCGAAACTTAGCAACTGTATTGCCACCATCTTCCGGAGATCGTCGTTGGTAGCGTGGGAATCCATCCTCCTCAAATTCTGTCTTGTATTGATAGTCTTTTGGGAAGTTGAAGCGGCATATTCCATTCTGTATGCAGCTTCGTTGTCCATCTTCAGGGTTACCACATGGCCCATGCAACATAGACTCAACAACTCTTTTGTAGATAGGACTTGACTCATCTGGTATCTCGGCAGAGATAACTTTGTCTACAGTTTCAGTTTTACGCCAAGCTTCTTTATCCGCCATCCAAATGAGAATATGAGCATGTGGTAAGCCTGACTTTTGAAACTCGATAGAGTAGACATGTGCAGCATACTCTCCAAATAGTCCATCTTTGATATCTTTCATCAATTCTTTAAGCTTTGCATGGAAGACACGACATACAACTTCAGGCCTATCGTTGTGAGTCTGACCTGGCTTTAGCTCTTCCTTGATTTCCGGCCAGTTTGGATTGCATGTCATTGTGTTAAAGAGATGAGGTCGTCCCTGACGAAGACAAATAGCCATTGCATCCATGTATTTCGACTTGTACCACCGATCACTACCGGTAACAGAAGCAGGAAGTATTACAGGTCTCCCCATCTTACCCAAATCACCTGTATTCTCGCCACCATCTCCATCATGTATTGCATCTTTACAACCACTATATAACTCGGCACGAATCTTCTTTTGGTTATTCTCGATGAATCGAAGTTTCTCCGACATGTACTTGCAATACTGATCTACTATCCACTGCTGCCCAAGTTTATTCGATAGATGGATAGGATTAACAACTTCTTCTCCCTTAACTTCCCTACCCATCATCATATATTTGATATATTGCAACATCGTTACTTTGTTATTCACCCCCTTCTTCCATCCGATATGCCAACCATCTTCCCCACTTTGTATGACAAAAGTACATAAAATTGTGAGACGAAGTATTCTATCTTGAGGTCATTTATATGTGTCACACTGTCAAAAAAGTCATTTACGATCAATGAAATGATCTCGAGGCGCTACAATGGTATCATCAAAACAACAGAACAAACTCACGTATTATAGAAAAGTGGATATTGCAAAGGATCATATGATCGATGGTAGTCAGCAATAGTCCTTGTACCTCCGTTTTCCTCTGGCTCCTTCAAGTTGAGAATGAGTTGCCTGGGATCTTCTTTGCCTATATCTTCCGACATGAGAATTGAGACTTCATTTATTGCAACTGGTGCGTTAAGACGACCTTTGTGTTTGCTTGGATCGGGAGATGCATCTGCACTTATTGCAATTCGTAGATCATCGACGCCATTAGGACAATTCTCCTCAACCCATTCCTTCACACCCAGGCATGATTCGATGTATGTATTTTTAGATGCTATCAAAGCATTATGAAGTTTAGTGAAGATTCGTTCAGCCATTTCCCTATCCGAATCATTAAGATCTTTAAAGTTCTGAAGGCGATAGGACGTTGCCTGTTCGGGTTCAAACATATAGACTTGGGCACATTTGGGGGTTTTGCCTTCTCTTGCAAACAATGGGCCTATGATACGGTGAATCTGTCCTGCAACTGTGTATGCTTGGTTTACGTTCTTCAGTTTCTTGACTTTACCGTCACTAACCATTGATGCCATTGCCATACCACAGTTGAACATTCTCTGTAGATGGTATGGATCGCATCGAAGTGTCGTGTGAGATATGATACATAATGAGCATATGATGTGCACAAAATGAGAATTGACACATATGATATGCACAAAGTCAAAGTGACTTACCGAATGTTTCCGAAAGAATTTGGCCTCCTTGGTATTGGAGGTGAGCAGCTCTTTGATATCTTTATGCAATTTAAAGTCCCGAGCAAGCTTGACAGTTACTTTTCCTTGATTACAACAAAGTCCACCAAAGTGGGGCATGAGTTTTGATCCTTTGTTCTCGCACTTGTAACCTTTAGCACCACAATAACTACAAGTCTCGTCCATTTTACCCAATGAGAATGGCTCGACTTCATTAATATCTTGATCAAAGGCTAATCCAACCTTCTTTTTAGCTTGCTTCGAACTGTTTTCACTTATCTGGGAGATACGCGCCTCCTTCTCATCATCGTCCATGTTGGCATAGTCTTCACGCCGCTTAGATAGAAACTCTTCCTTCTCTTCATCCTCCATGTTGGCATATCTCTCTTGAGCATGATCTCTCATCTTAGATAAAAGTTCTTCTTTCTTGTCATCTTCCATATTTGCATATCGTGCACGACGCTTTTCATTTCTCCGATCATTCTTCTTCGTCTTCTTCTTCGTCTTCTTCGTCTTCGTTTTCTTCTTCTCCTCATCTTCTTCTACTTCTTGCTTCTTCTTTTTGGACAATGTTCTCTTCCTACCTCGAGAACTCACGCCACCGTCAATGCCACCATCAATAGATGCCATCCTTTTCATGTGTTTGGGTGGACCATAGAGGCCCTCATCTTCAGAGTCAGACTTATCCATTTCAATATCTTGCGGCGGATCAAAGATGCCATTGTCTTCAGACATTGCTTCAATATCTGCAGGAGATGGTGGTAGAGCTACTTTCGTCTTCTTATTAGGTGTCTGAGATTCTCTCATAGCTTGGGAACTGAGCCTTTTCATCTCATTCTTGACGATACGGATCATTTCTGGCATGTACCTGTTATAGTTTATGACCTCGTTTGAGATACCAAGTCCTTCCAACGCTTGTACAATAAGATCATCTTCTGGAACATTTGACAGGTCATTCAGCATTTCTTGTACTGCAAACAGTTGTTGTGCTGCAACTGATGTCTCTCTGCTATAAAGTGATACAGCAAAAGAAGGTTCCTCTTCTACTATGTTGGTATCTTCTCCTTCTTCTTCGCTTTGTTCTTCATTGCAAGGATGATAACCAAACATTTCGCATCGAGCTGGTAGGTTTTGAGCCATTAGATCCCTCATCTTGTCTTTGTAATGCTGGCAATCGATGTCTGCATTACATAGCTCACATCTCATGCACCAATCTATATCTTCTTCTTGGGTAGTATGATCTTGTGTCTGTGTAACTTGAGCAGAAGAAATCTTTCTCTTCCTACACCGACCACTTGTGGTAACTGTTGTTGCAGCGGCTACTGCAATTGCTGTAGCGACCGCCGTAGTAGTAGCATTTGTAGATAATGATGGTGACGGAGATGGTGCCGAAGTAGATGGAAGTATAAACAACAACAAAAGAAATAGTATCTTCTTGAACTTGTTATTGTTCACCGTCGTCTTATCCACATGCCCACAAAGTAATGCGTTATGCCGATCATGTCGATAGGGCCCATAGGGATATATCAATCGTTTTACTCTTGAATGGGTGTAGAGAGTTGTATGGTAGGCTACCCAAAATGGTACGACAATGGCAAGTAACATTGCAACAAAGTAGTATCCAATAACTGCAATGGGAACAGTTAATAGAACTGCCACTGGATAGCCCACAATATCGATAATATAGTAAATGAGAAGGTCGGCAATATAGAACATTTGGAAAGTTATGACCAATGTTATTGAACATGGGAGGGAAGATGAGGCGATGACCACATAATACTCATCCATCGTGTCGTCCTATTCTTTGATATCGAAGATGTCAATGTCGATGTAGTCGATGAATTGTATGCGGTAGGTTGTTGTATTATCTAACCTATTGTATTGTTGTAGTAATAGTATACTGGTATCAATGGTATACTGATATCAACCTATGGTGCACCTTGTTTAAAATTCTCGTGTCGATGGGGGATTGTATGGGGAGATACGATGACGGTATGATATTATGCGGCGGCGGTGTATCCTGTGGCGGTGTAGGATATATTGCACGATATGGTAATGTACTACACTTTAATATTGTGAGTTATGGTGAGTTATTCACTTGTATCATACATGTCTCAAAAGATGGTGCACTTACCTTTTTGTATTCTTTATTGCAATTGCAATATGCGTGTCGAAGGATTTATCCGATGTATCCTGCGGTGGAGTAGGTTGTATATGTGCTGCATGATATGTTAATATATCAAGGAATATTGTTGTGAGTTATAATGGGTTATTCACAATGCATTGATATATATCAAGATGGTGCACCTACCTGTTCTATACTGCAAAAAAACAATTGAGGGGGAGATGAGATATGCATGGAGATCGGCGGCGGTGGCGATTTATCTATGACGGTGTGGATGTTATGGGCTATAGGATATGGTATGGTAACGTCCAACGTGGTATTGGTATGATATTGTTTAGATGTCAATCAATGGTCCATGATGGTGCACTTAAATTATTACGAGAGGTGCGCTGCAATAAAAATTCTGCCAATGCTCTTTTTCCCATTTTTCCCAATTAACACAAAGACTCCCATTGACATACCGCTTTACTATTCTATTAGCTTCTTCTCTGCTCTTCTTTCTTATGTCCTTTCCGCACGACTGGATAATTGCTCAATATTTTCATTGCTCTTGTTCTTGCTCGCTATTTTCATGGCTTGGTATCCTCTTGTTCTTGCTAGGCTCGCTATTTTCATGGCTTGGTATCCTCTTGTTCTTGCTCGCTATTTTCATTGGCTTGGTATCCTCTTGTTCTTGTGAGTTATGGAGTTGAAATGTCACAATTCCCTAAGGGACGATAGAAGAAACCCTCGCCAAGTACATAGTTTAATTATTAGATGTGGTTCTTCATTCACTTATCTATATGGCGATTTAACGGGTATCTTTATTTTCCATCACATTCCGCTTCCCCCTACGATCGACGGCGGCTCAGCTATTAAACCATGACATGGCCATTGATTGCAATACTACTGATATCCTACATATATAGCAGTCCATCATGTCATGGGTTTGCAACAGTGAAGTCATCCACAAGGATACCGATACCATTATCATCTTCTACCACATTATACACATCAACTCCCAATGATATAGAAGAAGAAGAAGCCACATCAAAAAAGCCTATAAATATACCAGGAATAAGTCGGGTATTAGATATAAGCAAAATAGTAGACCGCGAGAATGATAATATTGATGATGTTCGAAGGGCTAGATCCTTAGCTCGTCGTGATAGATTGGCACAATGGAGAGCAACCGCAACTAAACTAGAAGATGATGTAAGAGATGAACAGGATAATTACTTTCTATTGGCTGCTTTCTTACCGGCTATTATTGCATTCTTTGGTTGGGGTAATATTAGTATAATGCTGTCTAAATTCTTGGCGATTGTGGGTGTTGTTAACACTGCCCCTGGAGAATCTTTTGCAAACAATCTACTGAGACCGACAATTATTGGTGTGGTTGTTCCAACTATATCGATTGCCTTGGCTACATTAGTATCAACCACGGTAAATGTATTACGTCAGAGACAGGTAGATCTACGTGCCTTTATAAATCAAGAAGTAGGCGAGCTTCGGTTCTTGAGACGAGCAGTATTTGGTATGTACGGCACTCGCCAACATGCTGGAAGAAGAGCTCGGGCTTTGACCTTACTTCGTGGATATGTTGAACAGTTAATGAGTGAATGTAAAGACGGGGCAGTTGAACAGATTGAGGAAATGGAATTAACTGGGGGTATAGCAGGAAAGTCCGCGTTAGTTCATATGAAGTTGTTTACTCAATATGAAGTCTCGATGATTTGACTACTTCATTTGAACTTAGTTTGCTTTTATTTGATTGCCTTTGCAACCCACATGTACTAATAGAAGTTTCTATCGTCTCTTTCCAACTTCATAAACTGTGAAACGGCATCTTCCAGCCAATGAGTTGGATCGATTCTCAGCAATGCTTCACGGAGTAGATGGCGCAGCTGCCGCCCGACAAGGAAGGAAAGTCATTTCATTATGCGAATTCAAGTGTTCAATATGAAGCCTCGGTGATGTGTTACTTCATTTGAACTTTATGTGCTTTCATTTGATTGCCTTTGTGACCCACATTTGCTAACACATGTTACAACATCCTTCTTTTGTCTTCCAATCGTTAAAACGCGCATCTTCCAGTGTAGCAGCGTCTGACGATCTGATATTGAGTCTTAATTCCCTCCGATCAAAGAGGGTGGCTTTATTGCTCACAGATTTCCCTGCCATTCATTGGGACTTACTTTTTGGTCTCAACCTTAGTGTCATCATCGCCTTCTTACTAACATCAAATCAACCTGTAATGCAATACCTCGACAGTTTCCAGTTACGATTTATGTTTGCAATTATAGTCGGAGTAGCCTCGGGTACAGCAATCTTGTGTTATGATTTGGACAATCTATTTCGTGGAACATTTAGTATAGCCGGTGCAAGTACACAATTAGCAGACTTGAGAGTATGCCTGAGGGAAGATGTTCGTGAGGCAGATGAGGAGAGTCGAGAGATCTCTTCCAGAACGAGAGATTTCTTCAGACGAAAGTTAGGGGGGCCTACTGTTGGTATATCCTCGTCTGACGAAGAAGAGTCTGGCGATGAAAACTCATCAAGATATGGTCTAATGTCTACTATTTACTTCCATCTCCTAACCAGTCCTATCGGTTCGTGGTTAATGCTAACGGGGGATGCCTTGTCTTGGATGGCAACGTTTACAACGAGGAGAGTAAGAGGTGTGATAAGGAGTTTAAGAGGAACAACAGTGATATGGAGACGATGGTGGTCGAGGAAGTCAATATCAGAAAAGAAAAACCAACAACGGGGATAGATCTGGCATATAATATCACTTAAGGTACTATGAAAGAGGATAAACATCATATCGATCGAGTAGGGTAGGAGATAATAGATAATTATTAGGTTTGCATATCCAGTGACCTTTCTCATTGAGGGTGAATACATTAACTAGTGCCTCAATCACCTAACGAAGAAGCTTAATACAATTTTAAATCTACTATTGTATGCTTAACAGATGGAGGCCCTCACAATGGCACCTACTAAAACAGAATATCACACCGTCGGGGAAACTACTCTAATTCCCCAAATTACCCCAAAACGACAAACAAATCTAATTGCAGTTTCCACCCTTTCCTAACAAACCACCAATGGCTTGCTTGGCACCCTCAACAGCATCCTTAATAGGATTATGAGCAACAGGAGCAAAGTTATAAACGGGAAGACTTCCACTCTCTGGCTTCTTAGTTGGGAAGGTATCCTTACATCCCAACTTGGTCATACTAACACCACAACGTTCTCCCATACTCTCCTCAGCCTTACGGATCCAAACACGTGGATCATAAAACTTCTTGTTGGGTGCATCGGGACCCTTGGGATTGCCAATCTGTCCCTGGAGGTAGTCATGATTATCAGCAACGAATTGACGAGTACCGTCCCAATATGACCACTGTGTATCAGTATCAACATTCATCTTAACAACACCGGCGGTAACGGCTGTCTTAATCTCATCATCGGTTGATCCTGATCCACCATGCATGACAAGGTAGATTGGCTTATCATCATCACTCTTCAATTTGTCTTTGGCATATTCCTGATGTTTCAATAAACGGGCAGGCTGTAACGAAACATTACCAGGCTTGTATACGCCATGGACGTTACCAAACGCAGCGGCAATGGAGAACATATCACCAATGGGGGATAAGGCCTCGTATACGGCATAGACCTGTTCAGGACTTGTGTACAACTTCTCGGGATCAACGTCCTCGTTGTTAACACCATCTTCTTCACCACCTGTGATTCCGATTTCCATCTCCAGCCAGATTTTCATGGGTGCTATATTGTGTGTGTGTTTAGTGGGGTATGGAGGAACATAATTATGAGATCTGAACAATTAAGAATAAAACAAACTAACCAACCCCAAACAATACCAAACTAACAACCCCAAACTAAAACAAACAACTAATACTAAACAACCCCAAACAAACTAACAACAAATCAAAACTATAAAACTTACCCATCTTCTTAAAGTACTGAACACAAATAGCAATATTCTCCTCATCAGGCTCCTCACTCAAATCCAACATATGACTCGAAAACAACGGTTCGCCATACTGAGCAAAGTAAGCCTCGTCAGCATCCAACATGGCATCAAACCACGGAAGTAATTTCTTAGCACAATGATCAGAATGTAATATAACTGGTATACCATAATATGGTGCCATTGTACGGACATGTAGGGCTAAGGCAACGGCACCGGCGGCACAGGCATTCTTATCTTTAATGGATTTACCTGCCATGAATTGCCCGCCTCCGTTGGATGCTTGGATCATTACGGGGGAGTTGTTCTTTGCTGCTGCTTCCATTACTGCGTTTGCGGTTGAGGAACTGTTTTGGTTTTTGTATTGTTGTTATGTTGTTGGGTATGTTTGGTGTGTTGTATGAGGTTTGTAAGATGTGAGTTTTTCAAGTGAGGCATTTTTAGTTAAGAAGTGTGAGTATATAATTTGCGGTACATTATAAAGTATATATAACGAAAGATAGATTGCAAATATCACATCTAACAACATTTGCAATACAAAAGGCCAGTCAAATCCTAGGCCAATCTAGATTCATCGTGGAATTCTCTTCCTCTCATTCAAAAGATACTCCGCACAAAAGAACGTACCTAGTACAGTTAAAAGCAGGAATAGCATACCCATTATCCTTAGCATGTTTTAATAACTTGGTAACATTATCACCGGTGATTACACCGACTGGTACGTCGCAGGGAGAGACCATCTTGTTTTAGTAGTAGAATAGAGTGGTGGCAATCAAAAGAGTTGTGAGCTCATTTATTTGTTGGTCAAAAAAAAGATCTTCCTCATGAGGTATCTTTGCCTTCTGGCGGTATCTTAGACTACAGAGGACATCAATACAAACACGAGAGCTGTTGTGTGACGTATATGTCTTTAGTTCAACTAACTGCTTGCAGAAGAAAGGTATCCTTGTGACATAAAGAGATGAAATTTTATGAGAGTTGAGTTTTGGTTTTGAGAGATGGTGTGTGTTATGTGTTGTTATAATTTGGCACGAGCTCTTTGCGGCGGCTTATATAACCCTCTTAATTGCAAGTAGGACGATCTATATCTTTAGTAGATTAGTAATTCAGTGTGAGGCTACCAGTGAACGAGCAGCGCAACTGTATTTGTACACATCTTTTGCTCAAACATTGCAAGAGCAAAGAGCAGAGCTATTATGATGCCCCCCTCTTCTTCATATCCCATATTACTCCTCATCAACATACTAATACCGACCATCAACTCACAAACATGTGATCCATGCACACAAACAACAGGATCAATCTTCAAAGTAGTACCAAATACAAATTGTGTCGAATATGTCCAATGCATTAACTCGAAACAAATTGGTGGCACCTTTCGATGTTCAGGTGATACTATATACGATGACTCTAAACAATATTGCAATTGGGTATCATCTGTAACATGCATTGATAGTGATGAAGTAGATTGTATGCCGGAACGGATAGAAACTGATAGTCCTACACAGAGACCTACATCTAGACCTGCTGTAACACAAAAGCCAGTATCACCTACTTTGATAGTAAATGTGCCTGATGGAACAATTAATGGTGATACACTAAGCCCCGGTAATAATGAAGATGAAACAGTTGACTGTGATGAAACAAATCCATGTCCAACAAACTATACAGGATATCAAACAAAACCAAATACAAATTGTCAATCATATATTGAATGTAAGTTTGGTATACCGGTAGGTGAATATGATTGTCCAACTGAGAATACACGTTTTATTATTGAATTTGGTGCAATTAGTGGTAAATGTAGTGAAGAAGTTGTAGTACCGACTGGTTGGACTTGTCCTCTAGATGTTTCTTGTACTATTGATATTGATATACAATTGCCTATAAGTACGGATTCACCAACTACATTAGAACCAACAACAGCATCTCCTACTACCAAACCAACAATACAACCAGAAACTTCCACATATCAAATGTTTCGTAACTATATACTCCAACATGAAGATGAAATATCATTTATATTCAATAAACCCGATGGAACATCTAGTACAAAGTATAAGTTTGACGATTTTATAATTGCTTTAGATGTCTCAGCATTGCAACTACCAAGCAATAAAGCATTCTTCAGTGGATCAAATATACCAGGACGACTTCCCCGAATAACAGGTATGGAATATGGATTAGTAAATGTAGCTGCGTTCTTATCAAATGTTAAAGAAGTGGGTATACGATATGATACCTGTGACGAATGGAATACTGAGTATGAACAAAGTCCACATGAGAAGTATCCATTGAGTAATGCATGTGGTCAATATGGTCGGTCGTATGAGGATGAAGTATGTGTGGCGGATGAACCATTTCATTGTGTAGTGGATACATTTATGGAAGTTATGGCAAATGATTATAATGTAGAAGAGAATCTACCACCATTCATGTGTAAACCACGAGAATTCAATGTTGGTCAAGAGGTATATCCCGGATATTATGATACAATTGATAAAGTCGTGATACAATCTCCGTATGCTAATACAGTAGGGAGGACTGATGTTGCCGGATGTTGTTGGTGGGGACGAGGCGTCATGTTGACAAAGGGTACTTGTACACTTGGGAAGTTAGATATATACCTTGGACAAGGAGCTGTGGATAGAGGTATTTATGTCTATCCGGATATCAACTTTTGTCTTACTCCGGAGGCAATATGCAATCATGAAAAGTCAAATGAGCTTCGTTGGGTACTCGGCTTACTAGAGTGGACAGATCGGATACAATCCTATGTCGATCCACTCACTGGTTGGAATTATATGGATCAATTACAACAGTTTGTCAATGATGGTATGGTAGGAACAGATTTCATCAAATCGGTAGTGAATATTGTTACAAGAAACTGTGATGACTTATGCCCTGATAAATGGCCAGTGGGTGATAAGGTATACATGGAAAATCGAGTAGATCACTTCCGTCGATTAGTCTTTGAGGTATTCAATCTTCCATTTACATATCAACCAACACTTTCTCCAAGTCCTCCACCGTCTAGGAGCCCTAGTCTATCACCAACGATTACGGCAATGCCTGCAACACCCAAGCCAACTAGAAAGAAGAAAGTTATAGCACTTCCTCCAAACAAGGCTAGAGATAGACTCGGAGGTCATAGTATGGCTATGTTAATGGCAATACTTGTTGGAACGTTTCTCCTTCTTTGTTGGTAAAAATTGCAGTTGAAGAAGTGCCTAGAGATAGACTCGGAGGTCATAGTATGGCTATGTTAATGGTAATACTTGTTGGAACGTTTCTCCTTCTTTGTTGGTAAGAGTGGCTAAAGAAGTGATCTAATACAAAGAAGGATTACAGAACCTCCATTTACATCAACGCAATTAGAAGCACAGGATACCCCAGGACCCGTTTCGTATTGGCCAACCATGGTACCATCAACTTTAACATGGAAGTCATCACCACGATCGAGAGCTACAGGATATGAGTAAAAGTAAGACATCTTCATTGCTCCGGGTGGAGCTACTACAGTCAGCTCTGATAAACTATCAACACCCTTGGCTCCACTAGCATCAACACCTGCGGTTAAACCTTTACTCGATCCATTGCAAGATCCCCTTGAATTAACAGCCCAAGGTCTCAACGCTCCACCTGTGAGAGTAACTCCTGTTGGAGGGTCAAACTGGTTACCTTCAAAATCAAGTAGTAGCAATTCAGTTAGTCCAGCCTCTCCGCAAGCACCGCCTACTCCAGGACTATCAGGAGCTTGGGTTGTGGTTGTAGTCACGGCTGTTGTACCAACAGTAGTGGCATCAGTTGTGGCCGTGGCACCAGTTCTGTGTTTATGAAGAAAGAATCAAAGTTAGTGAAAGTTATTACATGATTGAACGAAAAGATTATAGAACAGATCCATTATACTCACCCGGCAGTAGTGCTAATATCTGTGGTGGTTGCAGCTGAGGTAGTTGTGGCACTGCTCGTGGTGGTTCCTGCAGTTGAGGTAGTTTCGCCGCCGATACGCGGACTATTCTGATAGGCAAGTCCACCGGGATACAAATCACGGGTATTTTTGGCCTCTCCGCCAGCCTTACGATTCGAGGAACATGTCAAATCAAAGTCAGGTGGTTGAGCAATACCCAAGACATCGCTGATAGCACGGGTCATAAAGACATAGTTGTTATATTGTTGACACTCAGTCATGCCACCATCACCAATGGATGTATAGAAGAGAGATGCTTCGATATGTGCACTTGATATGACAATCTTTCCACCTGAACTAGTGGTTGTTTCTTTCAGAGTCCAAAGGCTATCGTGAGGGTAGTCTAGATCTTCTGCATCATCCGAGATGAAATGAGCTAGTTCCGATCCCCAATTTCCAGCCTTGGTGTGGATGTAGCCCTCCGTCGATCCTCCATAGTATAACTGCCTCATCATTGGGATATCCGATGTGTCCTTGGGCTCCACAAGGACCTAACAGGTACAAGAGAAAAGTGAACATAAGACATGGGCATTATGTATTTCAAGATGAACACAAACACAAGATGTGTACCAACTATTATGAACTTACTGAGTCATAATGGGGTGGATCCCAAGGCCCGTCGATCTCTTCAATTGGTCCCTCAACGATCACATTGGAAAGTGGACCTGAGTTTAACAGTGAACGTGAGAGAACATTTAGACATCGTATGGAAGAGAGGCCAGATAGATAACAATAAAATAGTACGAAAAGAACAAACTCACCATATCCCAAAGATAAGAATGATAACTTCTTCCGCCCCACTCTACTCTTGTAAAGTCTTTTGTTGCAGGGTCATAACTTCTTGTACCCTCAACTCCATAATAACAAAACTGATTCTTACAATTGTCGGTTGGCGAGCCATCCTCGCCTTTCCAGTAATATCCACGAGCCATGTAATATCCACCTGCACAAAAGCCAACATAGTTACCACCTTGGTCCAAATAGGCTGTAATGGCAGCCTTACCTCCTTCTTCGAGTGTATTTTGGATTCCATAGGCAGTACCTCCGGGCATTATGAATAAATCAAGTGCATTCAACTCGCCATTGTAACAATCATCAATTTCACGATCAGTTAATGTAACATATGTTGCAGAAATGTCACCACTGTATGTTGTACGACCTGCATTGAGTTTTGTATCTTCATTTGATAAGCCATCGACTGAACCACTTCCAGGAGGACCGCGGTTACCAGTTTGCCAAAATGCTGCAAGAGCTTGTGCCCACTTCTCAGATGATGGGCCTAACAGAGAAATAGTGAAAATAAGATAGGGACACAAGATGTGCACAAACTATATATCATGAACTTACCGATACCACCACCGATGTATATACCAATCTTTTCACCATCGATTTTGCAACCCCGAGTCTTCCATGCAGGTGGAAGTTCACGTTGATATTGATTGTTATTGATGTTCGATGATGCTTTATTATCTGATTGGCCTCCTCGGAGAGTACTGGTACTGGTACTGGTATCCGCTGCCACATTATGAGAGAGGAGGAAAAGTAGGACGGATGTGGTTGATAAGTTCATGATGATGTTTTGTGTATGGTATGATAAAACAGATAGTAGATATTATAAGTCTATTTCCCATGTTATAAGTTAGCAATGCAATATGGACAAAGAGGCTATTCGTGATTTTAGCCGATAGTCACATCAACTGCCCAAAAGATCAAAATCGAAAGAGGAAGTTGTCCGAGGATCGCAACTGTACCTGGTGATGCTTTGGGCTTTAGAAATATATGCTCCTAACATAGAGGTTGAATCTTTAAGATCTTAACACATTCAGATTAGTCATATTCCAACTCAATCATATTCCGCTTCCATTGTCTTCTTTCTCTGCTTCTTCCTCTTCTTTGTAAATCTCCGATCCCCTCTTTCGACTAAATGCCTTCTGATTCTGAACCTTGCCACCAGAGCCAGAGCTGCTTCCCTCCAATCCGTCATCCAAATCTTCTACTTCTACATCCTGTTTCAATGTCGACCCATACGATGATAACATCCGTACTGCTCGTTCCATATCTCATACTTTGTTGGTAATAGAGGCAGCCGAAGAAGTGACAGCTGAAACAAACTACATATCACGAATAAGTCGAGAACTGAGGAGAGTCTCAACATAGAGTAGATCATCCATATTAGTAAAATAAACCAATTTTAAAGTTTATTAAAGTATCACTAATAATTTATCTTACTATCATCCCTTTGACTTCATCTACACCTTTTCCTGCCTTCTACCACCCCCCTCCCCCCCTCTACCAACCTTTTTCCTTGTGCATTGCCGCAGCTATGGTCCTCTGCTCGCTCTTCATTTCATCGCAAGAGTCTTTATAAGCACGTAATGTACTTGCATACTCATCCTTAGTCACATGGCCGGCTTTATACCCTTCTCCTACTTTCTCAAGTGCTAGACTGAACCCACTACGAGCAGAAATGACATAGTGCTTCATTGCTCGATCCATGTTATTATTAAAGAATTCCTCAATTATACCTAGCCAAGACCTTGCCCCTTCATGGCCTCCCATTGCTGCAATCTTGTAATAACGTACAGCTTTCTCCGCATCTCTCTCAATCAACACACGGACCGTTTGACCATCATCAAGTCCTCGACCTTCCCAGTATATAGAAGCAAGAGTGTTATAAGCAGTCACTGATCCAAGCTCCGCGGCCTTCTCCAACAATTCCACTTCCTTGTTCAAGTCAATAGGAACTCCATATGTCCCATGATGATGCGCTAGTCCTTTATAATTAAATGCCTCGGCATCTTTCAACTTCATTCGTTTGTGAATTCTTTTCCATACATCGTTGCATGAACGGGGGTGCGGTACTCTGCAAAATAGGCACAAGTCTTTCATTTTGCCCTTTATTATCTCCCCTTTGGATGCCCTCATACATCCTTCACACAGAGTCTTCCCACAGCATGGTTGATAAGATGTTACCACTCCACATAGGTTTTGAGCCCAAGGCACTGGTAACATGCATATTAAACAATCTCTTTTCGGCGGAGGATCTTTAAATAACTCATCATCTCAGATATCCCATCACTATCAGTTATAGTATCCAATATTTTCGTGCTTGATGTCTTTAATCCTTTACCGCCGCCATCACCGCCGCTACCACCATCAATACTTGATAATACATCTCCACCGTTGTTAGATACATTAATCTTACTTATATCCGCAGATAGGGTATCAACATTGGTATAACTACTGTTTGCAATCTTTTTGGATTTTGGTTGTTGTGACATGTTATGCAATTTCAATTTGTAGCCGGACGAGGAGACCCACCGCCCACTCAACTTTCTACTAAACTATATACTAGTCCCTAGAGTTGAGAAGAAACAGTAGATTGCAAAATTGCAATAATCGAGGAATGTAGTTTAGTACAACCAATTAGCAGCTTGTTTGTTGAGGGAGGGAGGTTTGTTTTTTAGTCTGTAGTAGCGATTAGATTTATCGCCATAGCAGATGACCACAAAAAGAGGTTTTACAATAGTAGAGAGCTCTATACTATTGGATTGGGTGAAGGGTATAATAAATGAGTGCATCAGATGATAATTGAATACCCTGCTCAATATTCACCGCACAGAAGTTGACAGCGAGTGGTAAAAAAAGTGTGCACATCATATTATAATAACATGAATTGCAACAAAGACAGTGCATTAGATTTAATTAGAAAAGTTGGTGTTATACTCGGTGATATTGATATATCAGATGATGATGACGACGATAATGATAAGTTGTTTGAGGATCCTCCGCCTAAAGAGGAGTGTCCAATTTGCTTTTTACCAATGCCATACGCAAATATTGGAATATGTGGAGTGATATATCATCCATGTTGTGGGAAGATTATATGTACTGGGTGCGTTAGCGCATCGGTAAAAGAAATGAGAGAGGGTACTATAAAGCCCTGGTGTGCTTTGTGTAGAGTACCGGTAAAGCGTACACAGAAAGAGCAGATGAAGAGATATGAGGAGAGGATGAAATTGATGGATGCTGAGGCATATTTCGATTTAGGAAACAGATATAAAGCGGGTGACTCCTTACCACAAGATCTGAATAAAGCATTAGAATTGTGGAATAGAGCAGCAGAGCTAGGTTCAATCAAGGCTCACTATGAGCTTGGTCTACGCCTTTATACAGGTGTAGGTGGCGAGAAGGACAAGAAAAAAGCTATCCAACATTACAAGCTAGCTGCAATTGGAGGACATGAAAGAGCAAGGCATTGGTTTGGTACTATTGAAATGTCTAATGGTAATATAAATCATGCAATGAAACACTTTATGATTGCAGCAAAGAGTGGAGAGGAAAAGTCTTTGAAGAAGGTAGGAGTAGGATACAAAGCTGGACTCATTACGAAAGATGAGTATGCAAATACATTGCGGTCGTATCAAGTGTCTGTGGATGAGATGAAAAGTAAGCAGAGGGAAGAAGCTAAAGTTCTCTTAGCTTAAAATTTAAGGATTAAGGGATAATGATGATCAACACCATTATCGAGTCAGCCTCTTCCTTCTTCTATCTTTCCCTCTCCATGGCCATCTTTTCCAATTTACTATTCCTCTCAATCTTCTTCCTATAATAGTTATCGTCCATGCAATTGCATCTCCTATCAACCTTACATTACCACCTAGAGGACCAGTGAGAAGATGAAAATAAAGAGTAGAGAGCAGTCCATATCCATATCTGGATGATGGATTAAGATCTACCTCATCATCACTAATATCTTTAGAAGACTTTCTTCTAGCCATCTCACTCGGAGGTGAAAAGTCAGTTCCACCAAGTATGGATCGGAAACTAAAAAAGGAGTAGATGAGTAAGATAGAGAATCGTATACGGCATAGTGTAAATGTGTATAACGAGTACTCACAACTTTCTAGCTTTCGGAGACACCTCCCCACTTTCTGACAGTGCCTCTCTAATATCCTCTCTTAAACATACCCTAATATCTGCCAATTGTGTACTGGCACCTGCAATACTAAATGTGCCACTAAATGGATTACCCAAATCATAGCACAGTGTAGCAGTACCCGAACAAACACCCACTATTGTACCGAACAGAAACCTTAGTTGAATTGAATTGAGATACTGTAGAACAGTCTGATTTGATGTGAGTAAGAAGGCAATGATGATGTTTACTGCCAAGCCAATTAGGATTCCCCAATGGATGACCGGAAAGACAGATAGCAAAAGAGCTACTCGGTCGGATCTGTGGCCATTGAGACTCATGATCAAGTCGTCGGCCGTCCCTACACTTCCCTGTCGAGCGGCTGGAAGATGCGCGTTATCATATGTTATGAAGACAAAAGAGAGAAGATAATAGTTTCGGTTAGTGCATGTGGTTTGCAAAGGCAATCAAATAAAGACAAACAAAGTTAAACACAATAATACACATGATAAAAAAACTAACGCGGACTTTCCAGCTGCCCCATCGACCCCATGCAGCATAGACGATAATCTATCTAGTTCATTAACCGATATACCACCGGTTAATTGTCTTTCTTCTAATTCATCAATAGCCCCTTCGTTGCACTCTTTTATCAATTGCTCGACATATCCACATAATAAAGCCAAAGCACGAGCTCTTCTTCCAGCATGTTGTCTTGTTCCATACATACCAAAGACAGCCCTACGAAGTAATCTAAGTTCACATGCTTCTTTATTGACATATGCACGTAGATCTACCTGTCTCTGTCTTAATACATTTACAGTTGTGGATACTAATGTGGCCAAGGCAATAGATATTACAGGAACAACAACTCCTGTAATCGTCGGCCTAAGCAGGTTGTTGGCAAAAACATTTCCACTCTCTGTATTGATAACACCAAACATATCTATTAATTCAGATAAAAGAAAGCTAATCTTCTCCCAACTCAAGAATGCAATTAATGTTGGCAGAAAGGCAGCCAACAAGAAGTAATTATCTTTAGTCTCGCGGACTTCTTCCTCATTCTCTGTTACTATTGCTCTCCATTGTGCTAATCTATCTCTTCTGGCTAGTGATCTTACTCGTCGGACATCATCTATATTATCAGTGTCTATATCTATAATAGTATTGATTGATATATCATTGTAATCTTTATTGTTGTTGATGGGTCCAGTTGATGGCGATGGAAGTGTGGAAATGTATAATTTTGATGGTGATATCACATGATGTGTTAGTGGTGGGGAATGACAGAATCTGAAACCATACGAAGATAAATTACTATATAATGATATTATTAGTACTATTACGAGTGCTCGTGCCATTATTACATAGGATCGATGCCGCCAGGCCTCCTCCTCCGTCATTTTTTTTCAAAGATATGGTATCCTTTTTTTGTCCAGTCACTTCTTATCTTCTTGGTTAAGTTTATGTTGTATCGGATTGACTGTGCTGGTTAAGTTTATGTTGTATCGGATTGTGCATATATCGGATAGGCACTCTATTGAACAAAAGTGCATAAAGAAGTAATTTAATCGGCGTATCACAGTGACATAGTACAAGATAAAATGAGCACATCATATGAACAAAAAAATTCTGAGCATTATTGCAAAGACGGTGCATCAGATAGTACCTCTGGTAATACTTCTAATATCGATGCTGTATCGGATAGTATTAGTAGGTTAGATATATCTAATGATGACGACGATGATAAACTGTTTGCAGACCCTCCACCAAAGGAAGAGTGCCCGATCTGCTTGCAACCAATACCTCATGCCAGGGATGTCAGTGCTGGAGGGATCACTGGAGTAGATTGTTTATATCAAGCGTGCTGTGGGAAGATATTGTGTTTTGGATGTGTTGTAGCAGCGAATGAAGAAATGAAAAAGGGTAATATGAAACGACTGTGCCCCTTCTGCAGGAAACCAATAGCCTGGTCGGATAAAGAATGTTTAAAGGTATACAAGGATCGGGTGAAACTGCAGGGTGATGCTGAGGCATTATATCAATTGGGTTGTAAATATGCTGGTGGGTTGCTGGGTTTACGAAGGAATGGGGAAAAGGCATTAGAATTGTGGGATCGGGCAGCAGATCTTGGGTCATGCAATGCACATAAAAATATTGCTGATCAATATTATAAAGGTGAAAGAGTAGAGCAGGATACGGACAAAGCTATGCATCACTATAGGCTTGCGGCTATTGGAGGACATGAAATGGCAAGGCATAATCTTGGAGCAATTGAGTATAATAAAGGTAATAATGAGCGAGCATACAAACACTATATGATCGCAGCAAAAGCTGGAATGGATAACGCCTTGAAGGTAGTTGGGGATGGATACAAATATGGATATGTAACAAAAGATGAGTATGCAAGTACACTACGTGCCTATCAAGTGTCTGTGAATGAGATGAAGAGTAAGCAGAGGACCATATCTGCTTCAGTTTTGGGCGAGAAGAGAGTTAAAATGTACTTGAAATAAAGGTTGGTTTTTATTTAATGTATCGTCTTGATATGCTTAGGTTATATAAAGTTAGAGTTACATCAAAAACTGACACTAAAAATTATCAATTTTGTCATTCACTCTCCATCAACACCTAACATACCATACAGCTGCTACAATAGGCTGTACCCCATCATGACTCGTGAATACTAAGATTCATCATTATCCAAGACACAATCGTAACCTAATAGGACCACGATATTCATCATTAACACCAATAACAATACCCTTTTGCATAACATCAATCTTACCCTCTTTTACTAATGACCTCGCCGCATCTCGTGTTGGTTGCATTAATTCTCTCCAATCATTAATAGAAGATGGTAGTTTATTCTGTTTTGATAATGAACGGGGTATTTCACTTGGTCAGCATGTTTTACCAACTTGTCTTTTCTGTAGTAGTGTTAGTATTTCTTGTTTTAGTGTTGCTTCGGATATTGTAGTTGCTGTTGTTGATTGTGTGGTAGTGGTATCAGTAAAGTACTTTGATTTAGTCTTCTTCTTCTTGGTTGATGTATTATCATTCGCTTTTCGTTTCTTTCCCCCTTGAGCAGTGGTTGATGACACTGATGTGGCCGATGGCATTACTGATGATATATCAACAAAGCAATCGATATTAATCTTACCATCACAATCAAACACAACACCTTCCTCCTCCAACATTCGTCTTTTCTTCTGTACCTTAGGCGATTCTTCACCAATAGTATGACCAAATCCACCAATCGATCGATCTGACGCAACAACTCGATGTCATGGTACTTTATCACATGGTCCCCATGGATTATTACCCATTGCAGTACCCACGGCACGTGCAGATGTTTGTAATTCTTTTGCAATTGATCCATACGAACGTACTTTACCTTTGGGTATTTGATGTACTAATTTGTATACCTTCTTTCGAAATGGTGTTAGAGATGATTCGTCATCGATGAATGATGATGATGTCATAATGCAGTTTTACTACTAAACACTAACCTCTTATCACTGCATATATAATTACCCTTGCCGCCGCCGCCATCAGGTACTATCAAACATAACATCGACAACACAAACACATAGGATACCTCTCTTCTTTATGTCTTCAAGATTTCACGTACGCTCATCAATCAATACTCATCACCACAATAGTACAATAAACATCACGATGACCTCCACTAACAACATACTACAACCACTAATACGCTCTAACATTGCACTATTATCACGAAAGATTGGTCTATTAGATGTCCTAGTATCTAAAAATAATTTAACAGTGGCAACAAAACAATTTACAAAGGTATGTCCTTACGTCAATGCATCAATCGGTCAGCATTATCGACATTCATTAGATCATATTGAGTTAGCCGCTTTAATTGCCCAACAGCATAGCTTAGCTATTGATAGTGATAATAGTAATGATATAGTGCCAGAATTGCATTATGATTTACGAGTTCGAGGTGGCACGTTAGAATCAGATTTACAATTATGTCGTGAGCGTATTGTGAATATTGTGAATGTCTTTGAATCACTACAACAACAACCTACCTCAAATGATAACAACAACTTTGATACAACACAAATAACAAATCAGCCAATCAAAGCCTATTTCAACTTATCATCAACTTCCAACAATGAAATACCACTACCAACAACAATTGGACGTGAATTAGGATTTGTTATACATCATTCGATACATCATATGGCAATGTGTAAAGTTATTGCATTACATACATTGAAATTGGATGGAAGTGAATTACCGGTAGGGTTTGGTAGAGCACCTAGTACTTTATTATTTGATAAGAATAAGTAGATATGCTTTTAGTTGATGTATTGTCATGAAGAGAGGAGAGATATGATTTTAATGAGAGGTACCTACCTAAGTAGAACATCCATTTCACAACAAATAAACAAATAGGAAAGAAGATCGTCCTACGAGACAAACATCTAGTATCAGTAATGCGGCAGACTAAGAGGCCTGTAGAGCAGCCGGGGTTACACAATGTACAAGAAGCTATTTAATTAGGTAAGTCGAAGAGGAGTGAAGATTCAATACTTATTAAGGTGTTGATATAATGAGTCAATTTACAACAACAATGCCCACTACAAACGACGACCGTGATGCCACACTGCAATCTCCATCCTCCGCCGATGATGACGTAGGTGCCTTATCACAACAACACTCCCAGCAGCTCAATAACGACGGTACAGACAATAATGAAGAGAAGGAACAAGATGAAAATGAAAGCCGCAATGAAAAGGAAGTAGAAATCTCCCATTCACCACTTGACAATGACAATACAAACAATACTACAACAACAATGATTTGTAAACCACAATCAAATCAATTTGTTAATGAGATGCAATTTAACTTTGCTAGTATTAAAAGTTTATTACTTACGGGTAGGATTGATATTGGTTGTGAAGATAATAATGGACATGCATTGTTTCGTACGCATGGTAGGCCTGCTGCCTTGACCACGAATGCGGAGGAGAAAGACGAGGTAGCTAATGATGCATTGGTTGAGGAGGAGAAGAGCAATAAGGATGATTCATCTGTATCCAAGTCTACAAGTTTAACCGAAGAAGGAAAGGAGGAAGAAAAGGAAGACGAACAATCGGGAGTTGATGATACCCAATCCATCACATCCCGTCGTGGCCCAATTACTCTCCTGTTCATGCTGTACAATTACATTTCAGTACATCTATTTGATCTATTTGGCAATGCAAAAAGGATTAAGAAGAAGAAGAACAAGTCAAGTAATCAGTTACGAATGGAGGAGAGGCTTCGTAGAGAATTAGCATTAGAAAAGAAGAAGAAAGTTAGTGATGAACCTTCCTCGGTTAGTATTCTAGCGGAAGCAACCAACACCACCAACACAACTGCCAACAATGAATTATTCTTGCCTAGTAGTCTTATAGGACCGACAAAGATGATTAATGGTAAAGTTCATCAAGAGATACAACTAATCATTCAAGTAGATGATATCAAGTTTACTCATCATCCAGAGCTGTCTTCTACCTCTAAAGAAGAGACGTATACAAACAATGTTGGCATTGCCTCACAACTTCACAATGATGATGATGAATACCAAACAACAAACGTAGAGTCAAAGGAAGATGAGATTGAAACACCTGATAACAACACCAAGGATGACAAGTTACAACAGCACAGAATCACGTCAGAACGGTACTTTGTTAGACTGATCATTAATAACAACGTGGTTGGCGATACAAAGGCTGAGAAGCTCGATAAGTCAACATTTATCGTCAAACTAAGCCACAAGTTCAATTGCAAATTGATATCACACAAACCAACATCGGTATGTCTTCAGATATGGAAAAAGTCATCGATTGGTTTGTCATTCTTCTTACCTGAGAAGAAGTCATCGATTGGTTTCTCCTTCTTCTTACCTGATTGTTTGATTAGTACGTGCTTTGTTCCTGTCGAAGAACAGGACGAGGAGGAAGAAGAGGAAGAAGATGGACTGTCGTTGAATGTTCAATTCTCCTCCTCAACTAGTAATGGCGAATCTGAGTTGCAACAAGGATTGAAAGGAACGTTATCAGTCACATCAAGCTGCCAAGTACGTTCTGTTCATAGTGGCCCAGCAACATGCAAGGCACCCCCTCAACAACTTCCCACCTCAATGTTTCAGCAATCATTGATTAGACCACCTGTTGTTAATAATGAGAATGACGATAACAATGTCAACAATAAGGAGAAGATAACAAACAATAACTTGTATCACAATCATCATCAATCTACAACAATGGAATTCAAGGATGCAAATAGCGGTATATCGTTTAGCAATACAAGCTTGATTGAGGAACCACTTCGTCATGTCTTGATCAAACAACGTCAAAGAAATCCTAGCTCGGTTCCATTGTCCATACCACTGACTGAACGTGAGGTACAAAACAGTGATGTTTATCATGACTTGATTCAAAACGAACAAGAGTTACTCAATGACAATACTACGAGCAGTATTGTACAGTATGATCGAATTAGCAGTAGAGCGAAGCAACAACACTTGTTAGAAGTATACAATGGAATTAAGGAGTATACACAACAGACACGTCGGAAGAAGCATCATCAATCAGATATCATTCATGATGTTGGCCTATCTCGTTTCTTTGTCAATGATGAGCAGTTTCAGCTTCCTGTACCGTCATCAAGAAGTTTAACGGCAAATAATAATGGCAGTTGCTCGTTGCTGTTAACAATTGTTGGTGGTAAAAATATACCAATCCAACTTGATGTTGGTAAAAGAAGTAGTCAACATCTACTAGTACCAAGCAACAATTATGATGGTGGCGAATCTCCACTTGTCGAACCATCAAATGACAAAGATGACGACGAGGAGGAGAGATACTTGGGAGTACTAGTCAAGATCAAGTTTAGAGGCAAGACATATCAAACCAAAGCCGTAGTTACCAACAATAGCGGATCTATACAGTGGAAGGAAACTATCTGTTTGCCTTTGAATAACATTTTAGAAGTAGGAGACTCATCAACGCATAATGAGGATGAGGCTATTGACTTGTCTCTGTTTGATTGTACTGCCATTGACTTGAGACGCATGGGTGGATTCTACGATGACGAGAATACAAGATCAGCCGAGTTGAGGTACCTCGTAAGTCTTGTCTTCTTCTTTTATACCTTGTACACATCTTGTGCACTTTAAGTTTCTGTTCTAATCTTCTCCTCCTTTTCTAACACCTACTAGGGTCATGCATCTCTACCATTGAGCATCATTCTTCGACAAGGTTCAAAGGATGGCCTTGTACCTTGTCATAGTCCAGATGTTATTGTTGGATATGACAAGTCAAAGTCAGAGAGTGATCAACACCAAGAAACAAGCAATTCTACCACCATGCTTCGTATTCATGCCACTACTCAACCACTTACAATCATTCCACCACGAGCTTGTTTAGACTTTCCAAGTGTCGAGAGTGAGAAGCTTCTAGCCCGTGTTGAGAAGTGGTCACTTCTCAATAATAATGGATATGGTAATACAGACGACAATTGTCAAGTCCTCTGGCCTGACAGTCGTGGAAATACACATCTTGTGTCAAGATTCCTCACCGAACACCATGCACCACCACATGGCTTTGATTCAGTGGCAAGTTGTGCTCATTATGTGAGCCTACTACCCTTGTTTCGTCGACGTGATTGGAAAGCATTAGAAGAAAGAGATGAACGAACAGTACTAACAAGTCAACAGTGTCTCAATATATTAGCCGGTACGCCCCAAGAACATGCAATACTCTTGGCAAACTTCTTCTTGTATCTCAACAAGAAGAGACCTGTTGATTTTGCTGCCGATGTTTATCTTGTGGTTGGCCTTTCAATACCCGAGGGCAAAACAGTAAGTTGTGAGAATATGTGTGTAGTCGTGTCTTATGATCATCATCTCGTCTTGTCTCATCTATCCTTGATCATCGATCATCACTAAATACGACAAGGCCTGGGTAATGAGACAATCAAAGAGTAGTAATGAAGTGGTACTTTGGAATGCATTGACTGGAACATCCTATCTACAAACTGATGATACGTGTCCGTTACAGAAGATATATTACTTGGCATCAATAGATAACATTTACAGCAATATCGAACGGGGCAAGAAGCCATCTTCGTTGAACTTTGACCTGTCAAATAGAAGAAAATGGACTCCACTACATCGTGCCAAGAAGTTGCTTGATACAACAACAAGAATGACAGTTCAGGATGAATCATTACAATTCAGTTTACCAGATCATCAATATGCAAGAGAGTTACATAGTGAGATTAGTGAGTCGTTACAGAATGCCATCCGTTCTGCTAGGAGAGTTGCAACTAGTTTCAGATCAGATGTTAGTACAATGATTGGTCATACAATTGAAAAGCTAGAGGATATGAAGATGAGTGGACAACAAGTTAGTAGTATGACAACGGATATTGTACTGCCAGAGAGTATTACCAACACGAGGACAGTGTTTGGATTCACATTACATGCACCATTTACTTCTATTCAAGATGTACTTGATAGGATTGAGGCAACTGAGATACATTGCAATATGATTCCTCGTATTGAGTTTGGTATTGCAGTGAGATGCTTTGCTTATCCAGGAGGAGTCATATCACTTTGGGTGTTTGTTTGTTCTCTTACTCCGAAAGGATAAAGGTATAAAAGCTCATATGAGTTTATGCGACTCGATTTTAGGAAGTACTAAACCAATTACTAATAATAATTGTTTGGTTAACTAACTTGTTTATCCTCTCTCCCAATCTACTCAACCATTAATCTCGAACCAACATGAAAAACTCATTGTCTCTTCTACTCTAATCTTAATAATATACCTCATCCACCCTTTGCCATTCGCCAGGAAGGTTGTGTCTTGGTAAAAAAATGGTATCCTAGTTAACCATCACGCCGTCACCAAGCTTGGTCTCTGAAGCTTGATCTCTGCAGCTTCCAGTAACAACAACCATGGCTGACACATCACCACTACTCTCAACAAAGGATGGTCCCCCTCAAGGACATAAAATTTGCGGTTTCTGCTGTGATAGTAAGCGAGCTGTTGTGATCATTAATATCCTTGCACTAGGGGGTCCAGCCCTATAAAGTTCAGATTTTTAAATTGCCTTATAAACATCAAACTTTCTTCCAAACAACTCAAATAGGTCCCCTTATGATATTCCTAGAGTTTGGTTTGGTTATATGGACCACTTCCTTGCCTACTAGGGCCGCCAAGTAGGCATTATTATCATGGTCAAAGTGCCTCACCTTCGCAGTTACCCTAGAGGTATTGGTCACGTACACGGTATCTTCACGGTATCCTTACCTACAATACCTAACAAAAATAGCTTGAAAAGTCACACAACATGGTCAATCGATCACGTAGTAGGGTGTTGTCAATAGCGGCGCCGATGCGATATACCATCGACCCATATGCTGTAGATACATTGTCTATTACCTACTAGATGAGATGTGAACGTCATCGCCGGCGCAACTCGGTCGTATGGGGCAGCCGTTCTCACCACAACTATCATCATTTTTATCGGTGGACGATGTAGTGATTCTGGATATGATTATACGTCCCTACGTCCATTTACTACCGTATTGATCGTCCTACAGTCATTGTATAATACTGTGGTTGAATTGTTGTGTCGGAGGTGGTAGAGGAGGGCGATAAGACGGTCTATAATGGTCGTATTCTTTTTTATTTTATATAGATAAAATAATACACATCATGTGTCAAAGTGTATTAGAACTAAATAAAAGTAATATACATAATAAAACACATTATCTAGCTTTAGTTTAATAATTTAGTAATACATTAGAGCGCTATTTTATTGGTCTACTATCATTATATAAAGTGTATTAGCCACTATCCATCTTGAATGTTGGTATCTCAACAAAGAAAAATATATGAAAACCTAATCATACTCATTAATACAATTACTCCAATGGTAAAAACAACACATCTTTCCTTTACTATGGTTTATCTTATTGTTAGGTTGTGTTGATTTCCACTCTATACCACCAGATACCATATCAAACATCACTTATTGACCCGACCCCCATACCACTTTTTACTCAAAACATACCTTATATTATATATACTTTAATGTCATCACCCCCCTACACCAAAGCAACATTAGAAACTCTTTTCAGGAGTATTATACTGTTGAACAACCAATGGATTCATTGTATGATCCCTAAACAGGAGGTCTTCACATTGAAAATGTGTTTTAAATTCACATTTACCACAATTCCAAAACAATACCAATTGGGATTTATGTGTCACCACCATCCCCCTCTTTAACTAAAACCCGTCTGGTACCATTGGTTGATTGTTATGTGAGCTGGTTGGACTATTAATCCATGCCAAATAGTGAGTTATTCTCCTTAATCCACCTTATCACGTATTTTTATCATCGAAAGTTGTGCTAGAAAAATTGTTTAGGAGAGTCCAGCCTAGCCCAATCTATTGCAACTGCCACTATAAACCTTTCATAATGATCAATTAAAGCGGATAATAAACGGATATGGGAGGGAGTTATTTATTGGAATGAGTATTGATAGGATGATGGTCGAAATTAACATTAATCGAGATAATTGTAGAGTGGGGTGTATCTGAGTAATCGGTGGTGTTATCGACCGTGGAACACGCCGCCGCGCTATAAATATCAAGGCATAGGTCAATAGTATTGTTGGATGCAGTTGTGGCTTTAGGTGGGAGGGTTTATTGGTAGTAGGACGCCGATAACGTGCTAGTAATACCAAACGCTAACAAAAATGAGCTCTTGTCCAGTTTTTCAGCTCTAAAGGGTACTAATTTAAAATTTCGGCTTCGTAGGCGTATCACCCCTGGGATGCGTGATACGCCTACGAAGCCAAAAGTGAATATATATATACTATATTTGGAGATAAATGTGACAAACACTGGGGGAGGGTGGATTGGGTGGCATCAAAAAATTACAAAATTGGCAACCCCTCTGGTGAAGGACAGGTGTCTTTTTCGGCGTGATCTACTGCGACACTAGATATGACAAGCGGTATTCAGAATTTATTTATGTCACATCGGCCTAGGGCTGGACCCCCTACTTGCACTAATTGCAACGATCATCAATATGATTGTACTTGCAGGCATTCATTATAGTGACCAGTTGGATCAAGCTCTTGCCGATAACAATATCTCAAAGGATGAATGGGATAAGTGGTACACGATTAGTATGATACTTAGGTAAGCTGATTAGTGGTCAGTGGCGGCGTCAGTGATAGTTTCAAAAAAATGACACATCATATGCACAAAAACTATACTCCACTGCCGGTAGTATACGTACACATACTCTATTTGGTATTTTCTACTTTCACTCAGATCATTCTTTAAACTCTCTCCTATCCTATTCGTGTGATGACCAAATTATACAAAGTGGCGTCAATCTAGGAGTGCGCATTATGGCCATCGTGGGGGCTAATTTATACAAGTCATCGTTAGTTGCCATTGCTGCTCTGTGGACACTTGGTTTGCTTATTTTTGGAATCATAGCAAACACTGATCATATCGGAGCTCTTATTCTTACAGTCATCTGGAATGCATTTATCATCTATGTAAGCGTTTCTTTCTCTTCCACTTGTATTTGTATTGCAAACTGCATGTTTCAGTTCACATCATAATATATACTGACTCTTCTTTAACCAATGTCATAGGCCCATGTTGTCTTCATCAGTGAAACCCGTAGTGGAATTATGAGCCCCGAAACCTATGATAACGAAAGATTCTCTTGCTGTTGTGTCTAAGGTTTGATAATGGCTAATGGCTACAGATATAGACTAAGAATGAAGAGCATTTAAAAGAGCGGGAAGTAATATGAAGATTAATGTACAACAAATTAGTAGCAGTGGCACGACGGATATTACTTCTGTTGATATATGCTTATGGTTGGGTTGTGAAGCAATTGCAATAATGATTTGATACAATTAAACACAACTTAAAAACATCAATCATGAAGCTAACTTATTCTTATTAGCAGCCACTTATCCCCATCACTTATCCCATGGTTCATTACATTATCACCTCTTCCCCTCTCCTTCACACTAACCAATAACACCAGCACGGACAAAGACAGTCTGTGCTCTCTCATTAAACTGAACTAACCCATCCGCATCCATCACCTTGAGAATATCAGTAAGATCTTCTTGTTGTACTTGAGCATTAAGAACTTCTCCAAGTTGACGTCGAATCTCACTCACTCCCAACCGATTACCACGCCTCTCCACTAACAATTCCTTCAAGCTTGAAGCTAAATTCTCTTCCAACTCACGTTCCGCGGTACTACGTCCGGTCGTAATCATATCCATATCAATACGACCCGTCCTAGGATCAGTGGCGGCAGCCTGTGTTGCTACTTTCATCAACCGTACAGCCTCCTGGACATTCTCCCTCGTGACTACACGGCTGTACTTCATCCGTGCAAGTGATTCCGATAAACGAATAAGAGACTCAAGCTGACGAGGAGTAGCCGTGATAGTTCGTCCTCGACCACCGTTACTACCTGCACTACCCCCACGTCGCATTTCGATATAGGCAGCTATGAGCTCACGACTAGCAAGATCACTCAATTCCGGATGGATGTTCTCACGAGCATAGGCAATGTAATCACGTAATAGACTATGATCCAACGGTGGCTCAACGACGTTGGGAGTTTCATAGTACAAACCTACAAGATGCTGTGCCAACATCCTGTCATTCGTGACATTAGGAGCATCGAGGATGAGATAAATTAAATCGAATCGACTCAAGAGTGTGGGTGGAAGTTGAATGTTCTCAACAACACTAAGGGATGGATTGTACCTTGATTCGACAGGGTTGGCAGATGCCAAGATACTTGTACGAGCATTGAGAGTGGCAATGATACCAGCCTTGGCAATACTAACCGTCTGCTGTTCCATAGCCTCATGAAGGATGGCACGTGTAGTACCAGACATCTTATCGAACTCGTCAATACAACAGATACCAAGATCTGATAAGACAAGTGCTCCACTTTCCATTACCAACTCCCTTGTTTCAGGATCACGAACCACTGATGCCGTTAAACCCACAGCTGATGAGCCCTTCCCTGATGTGTATACACCCCTGGGTGATAACTTGTGAACATATCCTGTGGTATTTGGGTAAGATGTAAAATGTAGAGCAGAGTGTTAGAAAAAGTTGCACTTGTAATATCCATAAATAACATATACACATATGAACGCACCCAACAGTTGAGACTTGGACGTCCCGGGGTCACCGACAAGTAGGATATTGATATCACCACGCTTGTTCAACTTGTTATTACTACCATCGTCATCCTCGTCATCATCATCTTCTTCCAATTCTGGTTCATCCTCCTCCATACCATCATCTTCCTCCATCATTTCCCTCCGAGCCTGTAATGCCTTCTCCCTATTCCTCCTCCGTTGTGCAGTACCCTTCTTAACCTTACGTGAATTACCCCCGAATAACATACACAGTACACCCTTCTTAACATCATCCATCTCCCAAATAGATGGTGCCAATGCCCTCATTAATTGATCATACACGTCGGGCTTATTCGATAATTCTTCCAATTCGGCTATACGTTCGGGTGAGAATCGTGAACCATGTGTTACCTCATCACCTCTCATTCCCTTTTGTTGTTGCTGATTCTCCTTCCCATTCACCTCTTCATCATCATCCGTCTTCTTCTTGGCAGCAGTAGAATTAGCAGCAACATCCCGTTCCTTGGAACTATTCGTAGCAACCTTACGAAAATGTATAGCATCAACATATGTCTTGTATACACTCTTAACTTTTGTAATTTTGGGATTAACACGACGTGCCTGAGCACGGAAGACACCCGTAACTTCTACACGATCACCTGGCCTTACCGCATCAACTAAATCATCATAGGCAAATACAACAATACTTGCCGGTGTTTCACCCGCCGGTACTTCATCAGGAGTTTCCTGAACACGTACCATTTGCTTATCACTAAAGTAACACCGGTTATGTATCAATGAATATCCATTCTTCACATGACAAGTTGGACATTGTGTCGGCTCCGCAATCCGTCCACGATCAATTGTCACTTGATCAGTCTGTCCACAGATACTACATTGAAAGAATGCCACCTTTAAGTCTGGAATTACCGGTGATGTCCGAACAACCATACCACGAACACTCAATAATGTATCAATTGAATTCGGATCCAATGATCTCATATGTGACAAATTCCGTAAATGGAATGGACGGACTTGAATTCTGGGTAGTACATCTGGTAATAATTCCAATATAGACGTGGCATTATCAATACCAATTTCATCATTAATAGATTCAGCCTCGGCTAATGCCTCTTCTTGTTGTAATCGTACTTTATCTCTCAAAGTTTCCAATTCACGTCCTAATAGTATATCCATTAAGGGGACAATTTCACTTGGATAATCTGTTAACCAACTGTATAATCTTTGACATTCGGGTGAATGGAAGTATAAATGTAACGCATCCAAGTCTAAACTTGCCACGCCGACACGTCCCACGCCTGCATTGGCAGCAGTGGATGTTAAGGAATCGGGAGTTGTATCGGATACTTTACCATGAAGCATGATTTGTTCTAACTTTTGAATGTAAATTGGTACCTTTTCTTCATTCTCTTCATCCTCGTCATCTGAATCACTTGGTAAATCCCATGAATTCTCACCACGACTTTCACCACCTCCTTCGCCATCACTGTCATCTCCATCCCCACCACCGGTACCACCAGAAGCAGCACGTTTTCTCCGTTTAATCTTTCGTTTAACTTCCTTGGCTATACGTTTTTCAGAGATTTCCACTGATATAAAATTACGTATAAAGTCACGAAATGCAGTGGCGGCACTTTGAACATGTACGTCTGTTCCTCGGATTAATGTATTTTCATTTTCACCCTCATTATCTGCATTAGTCTCTTGTGTACCTCCTTGGTTGTTATCCTCATTATTATCTTCATTATTGTTAGCACCACCTTGAGGTTGTTGATTGGACGCACGTGATAATAAACTCATTACGCTATTACCAGAACGCCAATTCTCACCCCCGGGCGATTGTTCTACTCCTCCACCCTCTATATGTCATATAATAATGAGATATGATATGTTTTATATAAGTTTTAAGTGTGTTAGTTTATATATTAGGGTAGCACTAAAATAATAATTACTTACCTTGTTGATTACGATTGAAGTGTGGTGTTTCAGCCACCATCTCTTCCTCATCCTCGTTCATATTTTCGTCTAGATTATCACGCTGTTGATTGGGTGGTTTACCAGGTGTAGCGAATATACGAGGGTTGGGTGTTTCTTGTTGTTCAGTAGGTGCACCTTGTTCATTATTTTGGGGTGGTGAACCATCTTCATTTTCTTCTTGTGAGAATTGTGTCGCTGGTACTATTTCTTCGCCACCTTCCGCATTAGCTGGTTGTTCTTCTGGTGGTTGGTTTGGATCGTCCATTGTTTGAAAGGGTTAGTATGCTAGGCTATTGCAGGGAGGTTTATGAAGGCAGTTAGTGCTTGATCGTATTGTCATTTTTTATGAGAGTGTAAGTCGAGGAAATGCTTACATGTGGAATAAATTATGTTTAATATGTTATGATGAATATGGGCCATTAATTTACGGTAGGAACGTCTAGAGGAGATACATATATTATACCACGGATAGATTATACAATGAGCTCATTAGAGGATGTATCAACGTGTGTGGTATGCGGCGGCGGTGGTAGGGATATAAAATCATTTCAAATAAAAAAGTGTGCACAAGATGTGCACAAAATAATTTAGGGAGTTGCAATGAAGACGGTGTATCAGATAAAGTCTCTGATAGTATTAGTTCTGCTGGTATTGATGATGTGTCGGATGGTATTGAAAAGATAGGTATATCTAATGATGATGATGATGAGCTCTTTCAAGATCCACCGCCAAAAGAAGACTGTCAGATTTGCTTTCTACCAATGCCATATTGCAATGCTCCACGAGGTGCCAGCATATTTGGAGCATCACCAATGTATCAGCCTTGTTGTGGAAAGGTTCTATGTACTGGATGCATGGTGACATCAGTAGAAGAAATGAAAGAGGGCAATATTAAAGATTTGTGCCCTTATTGCAGAGTATCAATGTATCGATCAAAAAAAGAATATTTGAAGAGAGTAGAGAACAGGACGGATCTAAACGACGCGGAAGCATTTTATTATCTAGGACTTGCATATGAACGTGGACAGCATGGTTTACAAAAAGATCACAGGAAAGCATTTCAATTGTTGAATCGCGCAGCTGAACTCGGTTCAACCAATGGTCATAATTCTCTTGCTCTTGCATATATAGGTGGCGAAGGCGTTGAAGAAGACGAGGAAAGGGCTAAACATCACATGGTGGTTGCAGCAATTGGAGGACACGAAAGAGCAAGATATAATCTTGGTATTATGGAAGGAAATAATGGAAACGTTGAACCAGCACTAAAACACTTCATAATTGCAGCAAGGTGTGGGTTTGATAAGGCATTGAAGAAGGTCGGGGTTGGATACAAAGCGGGGCATGTTTCAAAAGACGAATATGCAAATGTATTACGGGCGTATCAAGCATCTGTGGATGAGATGAAAAGTGAACAAAGGACTACAGTTGAATGTATACTTGTCCAAGAGTAAAGGTAGAAATATATCTTCATGGATTTATTTGTTTCAAGTTTCATTAAAAAGAACTACTACTCCACTAGTTTATC
>Ga0214480_100010_pt1 | contig 61415 bp, 56 predicted proteins | sample M1_20Mar14CPVII9_3_FD_165042 | JGI IMG/M metagenome (GOLD analysis project Ga0214480, IMG submission 165042) | Marine eukaryotic communities from Monterey Bay, California, United States - M1_20Mar14CPVII9sort6BwellE17 | ecosystem: Environmental > Aquatic > Marine > Unclassified | place: USA... | reverse complement strand
GTTTGGTATGTAAATCAGTAATTTTCTGCTGCTGCATAATAGCATGAGATAAATCCTGATTATCTGTATCTGTAGATGATACGGCGGCAGCTGCAGTATTAGTATCATCATTCCCATCCAACATATTATTGAATGGTCTCTTCCGAGTTGTTGTAGACGAATTGTTATTTTGACTTCTCTCCTCCGCCGCCGCCGATGATATTCCATCAGCAACTAAACCACTTTCCATACCATTTATTGGCGCATCATTGGTATTGCTATTCATTGTCTTTACTGATTAATGTTGTATTAGACCACACCTCATACCAACTCTCTAGTTTATTCCCATGAGTCATGAGCAAAATTAGTGATTCAACTTGTGCAAACTGAAGACGATTATGTTTAGAACTGAAGGAATAAAACAGTATATACGTAGTTGTCAGATGATTGTTAGTAACTGAAAGTATGATAATTATAGAGAGTAGAGTATATTAAGTATGTCGACCTTGTATGAGCAGATATCCAACCGCTGCGGTGGTTCTAAAAAGAAGAAGAGTGACACCGTAAAGAACAATGATACAATTGATCTAACTGTTGACACTCCCAGTCCACCAAAAAAGAAACAGAAGAATATATCATCTTTTTCAGTTGGTAGCAATGTTATCTTACAGAATCTCGTAAAGGGACATCAGTATAATGGTAAACGTGGTACTATTCAAACAGATGAAGATATTAGTAGTGTACGTCAAAATGTATTACTCGATGGTGGTAATAAAGTAGTTGCCGTCAAATCTGAGAATATGAAACTGATCGACTCACCAAAGAAACAGAAGAGCAAGGCTACAGGAAAGAAGAAGAGGTCTAAGAAAGTTACATACGATGAAAAGGCATATTTGAATGTACCATTTGACGAGAAAGATGAGGCAAAAGAACTAGGAGCATGGTGGGATCCTAAACGCAAACAATGGTATGTCCGACCAAACAAAGATGTTACCCCCTTTGCTCATTGGAACCCTACACCGGATGATGGAAAGTGTCTCGGATGTGGAGAGTTTATTGAAGAACACGATTCACATGAAGGAGAGGAGTATAAATGTGGTTTCTGTGACAGAGACATGTGTGGTAAATGTCTTCCCTTTAGCGAAGAGGGATCTTGGCGTTGTGATGCATGTGGAGGATATTCTTGTAATGCCCTTGGTAATGGTAACAAGAAATGCCCTCAGTTTTGGGATGATAAAGATTTTGTTGGACCCGACATGCCACTTTGTGGCAACTTTGGCCGAGGACGTGGATGTTGCTCTGGTCGTTACTAAATGATTTGACTTGGCACCTTTTAGGAATATGATTAGACATACATGGGAAGTATGTATTGTGAGAAAAGATCAGAGAAAATTTATCAGTTTTAGTTAGAGAAATGGTGCTGTTATATACCGGATGTGTGGAACATCTGTTATGTATCAAGAAAATAGATAATTTAGATGAAGAAAATTGCATGTGACTACATTGATTTTAAGCCATCTTGGAAAAGTCTTCATAATCAAGTGTCACAATTCTATCATCTTCCGTAAGTTTCAACTCTGCCCGATATTCCTTCTTATCCAACTTTTCTACCCGTGCCTTCTTCCCTCTATACTTTCCATTCACAATCCGTACCTTCTCGCCTAACTCTTTGGGTATAACAGTCTCCAAATCATCTTGATCAATTTGTAATACATCCCCTCCATCTCTAGCCTTACGACTACTTTCCAATACTTCTACTTCAGCTTCATACTTGTCAATAACCTTGTCAACGATTGCCTTTCGTTTATAATATTCTCCGTTGGCAAGTTTTTTGGATATGATACGCACGACGATATCACGATATAGCCAGTAGTCTTTCTTCTTATCAGCATCATTTGATTTGTGCTTTTTGGCCTCCTTCTTTTTTTCATTGCCACTCTCCAGTTGTCTCTTTGGTGCCGGCTTCTTGGCTTCCACCGGCTTTGGAGCTGCTGGTTGTTTATTATTTGGGATATCCTTGCTTGGTGGCTTAATATCATCACCTACTTCTTCATCCTCTTCCTCGTCATCTTCTTCCAATAATGACACAGTAGCCTTCCTTTTCTTCTTCTTCTTTTCTACATTTCCACCACCATTTCCTAATCCTAACTTTAATTCCATCTTGGCACCCTCTTCCCTATTACCAATTTCACTTGCCTCACGATCAACTGCACACCCGGCCCTGTCCAATGCTTTAGCAGCTTCCATTCGCAACAACTCCCTCTGTTTGGCGGCCATCTTCTCCTCCCGTTGATCAGCCTCCGTCTTCTTTTGTAATGCCTCCTTCCTTGCCAATAATGCCGGATCACGTTCAATATATGTAACATACCACCCCCTTTCCGTCTCCTCTACCAATACCAATCCCTTCTTACCCAAATATTGTACAAAGTCGGTTAATGTTGCCCACTTTGTAGAATTCATATGTATATGATTCTTATCTTGAATAACCTCCTGGTATACATTATTAGCATTCATACGTTGTGTACCATGTCTTCTACGGAGTGTTTCAAGGTATGCCACTTCGAATTCACGGGAGAAGGAATCCATCATGCCACCTGCATTTTCACGAAAGATCTTCATTTGACGTAGGTGTGAATCTGATGTCATGTGACATTTGAATCCGTTCTCATCTGTGTGCGGTTTGTGGTATATGTAAACTTTTAATAAACATATCATATGAACACATCATATGCATATTTATTATAAACACATATAAAAATATAACTCACCTCTACATTGCTTGGCACACATTTGACAATAGAACTTGAGCTTTTGCAAGCCCTTCGCCTTCATGCGGTTTGCAATATCTTTGGGCGTACCCTTCTCGGCCTTTGGCATGGTGGAAAGTTATATATTGATATAAGAGTTTGTAAATTGAATAATAATTGGTGGCGTTGAATATCGTAGAGAGTAGAGAGAGAACTGCTATGCGTGTGCTTGAAGAGATGAAGGGAGCTGAGCTCAATGAAACCTAACACTAGAGGAGATGCTATTCTATTCCATAACTACACTTTGTCCAGCTGGGTTGCAATGATACAGTGCGAGCCATGAGCCATCCAAAATCCAAACTCGTAGCCGGATATCCCTCCGTCACTGATTGAAAACCAATTGAAAGTTCAGTTAAGGTGAGAAGAATACGAGCTGTTCATATATATATAGATATACAGAACGCCATATTTGTTCAAAGCGATTCATTTGTAATATGTTAATCGATATCAATCCACTTTCATTTTCTGAAATTCAATTCTTTCTTCATAAATGATGTCATTATTCGCCCTCTTGACGATAAGAAGTTTACCCAACCTATCAATAAATTGAAGTATTAGTCGACCTATGGATAGTAATAAAGAAGGTGTAGCTGCTGCCCCTGTCGCTTTACCATCGTCGACGGCGGCTGCTGAAGAGAGTGAGAGTAGAAATAATAATATGATTTCACCAATGAGCACATCTTGTGCACCATCTAATAGGAAGAGACCATTTGATGCCTTGGACGGCAATGGTAAGAATGATACTGCAATCGCAGCCGCAGATAAAGTAGAACCGCCGTTATCGATTGAAGCTTTGTTGAAAGTTATGGAGCAGAAGTTTGCCTGCATGCAAACCAAACTAGATGAGACGGTGAGAGAAAATGAAGAAAGAATGGATGATATTGATAAAATACGCGATGAAAACATTGAACTAAAGACAAAGTATCACAAATTGGAAATTAAAGTGAAGGATTTAACATTAAAAAATGAATACAATGAATGGTCGTATACGGCTGAAGATATACCGTCTTCATATTGGATTGAACGTGGCTTTGCTGAAGAGGAGTATGCTGAACGTATGATAGAATTTCTTAGGAAAATGAAAGAGTACACGCATCAACTGAGGCGAGGTGAACCCCCAAAAGAAATTGAGTTAGCATTTACAAATGACCATATGTTACATGACGATATAATGCTCCCTCATTGGAAAGAGTTTGCCGATGCATTAAAGCAATACCAAAAGTTTGATCACCGCAAGGATTATGGAATTCAAGGATTTCGAATCGGTAATCTTCAGCTTCAACAAGAGGTTCTTGACATGCTTACCCCAGCTCTTCAAACATTAGACATTAAGTATTTAGGACTGGGTGGAAATATTGGAAGTGATGTTTTACCATTTGCAGAAGGAATCTTACACCACAACCCCTATATACATGGCATTTGTTGGAATAACCAAATTGAGAGTGTGGATGACATACGGCGTTTATGCAAATCAATTAAGGAGAGTGTTAGTAATTCTTTTACATCCCTTGCATTGATAAACTGCTTTGATGGCAACAATTTGCAAATGATGCAGACCATACTTGATGCAAGTCGTCATTTGGAGATACTCGGACTTTCTCATAATGAAATTGGAACCGCAGGTGCTCCTCTAATTGCCAACTTCTTAGCAGCAAACCCTCCATTGGAAGATTTGCGTTTGGGGAACACTGATTTGAATGATGACGATGCTACACTACTAGCCAATGCTTTGAAGAATAACACACATCTGCAACGGATATACCTGGAAGACAATAATGATATCACTTTGGTTGGTAGACGAGTGTTGCTTGAATCAGTCTTTGATGTTTCCAGTTTGAATGCATGCGCTGCATCAAATCACAGCTGCTGCATACATGGACTTCATCCAGACATACCTAGGATCAACAACTATGATCAACCATCAGCAAATAGGGCAATGAAGGTATTTACAATGCTCTCAGCTACCGATGAAGGGTTCTTCAATATGAATTGCCTTGGTGACGTATCATACAAACTGATACCAGATGTGTTGAGACTGGCGCAGAAATTTAAAGGGAGAACTCCTGAATTATCTGATATGTACTTTGAACAAACAGGCCAAACAAGCGCTGACTGGAGTCGGTTGAATGAGGACACTGTGCCAATCACTTCCATGTTTAAACTATTAAGAGGTTGGGCAGTTCCTTCTTTGTCAGATTGATACCCGGGCGAGAGGAAATAATGCGGAAAAGAAGAAGATCACCTAAACAAGGTTTTACTTTACAATACATCTGCACAAATCTACCTCATCGTCACCAATAAAAGGACACATTTATTATACAATATTAGTGGAAGGGTGTAACATATCAGGTGCATCAGGAGATAGGCCAGTTTCACTACAGCATTTTGCTGTATAGACATCATAATCAGTAGTATGCCTGGCCATTTGAGCGATTGTACAACAACCACACCAATATGCACAGCAACAATCTTCACAGCCATGGCATTGAGTTTCTCGAATATCATATCTATCACGAATACGCCTTCTTGTTTTTGCCGTTAGACAGATAAAAAAGATGACAATTACAAATCCCGAAGCATAAACGAAGTTATAAAAGGGACCGGTAGTTGATGAAGAATCCACTTGATAATCATAAGCAGAAGAAGAAGATGATGATGCTGCTGATTGTTGAGAGAAGGCTATGCAGTATACCCAAATCATTCTTCCAATAACAAAGGTTTGGCAGAAGACTAGAACACGGAAAGGACGCACGGCACATAAGAAGGGTATTCCTTCATCACCACACCAGTTCAGCTTCATGCGCTCCATAACTTGACCAAGAGCTATTAGCCTGCAAAAACATGCACTCCATAACATTGGGTGGCAAATACCATGCCTGAAGCAGTCACACAAATCATCACGCCAACGACCGATAGGAGCAGTGCTGTTATTGTTAACTCCACCATCGGTATATGAAGATGTAGTAATATCAAACGGTACGGTGAATACTTGACCCTCCTTTACACCACCTTCGGGAACTTGTACTTGGAAAGTTTTGCCGTTTGCTTCTGCTTCAAAACTATAACCTTCTGACAATGTAGCAGGGGATATAACCTCGAGATAAGGAGTAGCCGATGGAGATGATGAAGAGACGACCGGTGTTGCAGTAATCACACCCATGTTTTGATATTTACTTGGAGACGCCATTGTTTGGATTGTTGTACTGAAGAAACTAAATTATGATAGTATAGTTGCCTTGCAATCTAACTAGACTTGATGTTGATCTTACACCCTCTGTCGTGCACTTCCCAAGACTTCAACAAGTAAGATTTTGCTCTTCTCTGTGCACTTTTTGTCTTCTATGCAATTATTTTGGTCTTGGAGGACAAAAGGATACTAAGAAGATACATCGGTATCCTCACTTGAAAATTCTACGGCGCTGATGCCGAAGATGTTTTGTGATGTGTGTCAATTAGTAGATAGTAACGCTATCCAATCATCCATAAAATAAACCATGGCGGCCTCAAACAATTGGTAAAATTCCTACCGTTCAAATCGACAGCCGACCCATCATTTTGGCTATCACACAACTCACATAAATTGAATGTTCTGCGTTTAAGTGAAGATGGTGTTGTATTACGTGGTTATTTTACTCCTACCTCCAGTGGCGGTAGAGGAAGAGATGGTAGTAGTGTAGGTACAGTATGTGGTATGAGGTATGATTCTTCTTCTTCAATACCTACACCAACCAAAAATGATATATCAAATGATAATGATGACACATCACATGATTCTAATGAAGTAGTACGACGAAACGAAGTAATCAAATCAACAGGTAACATCTATTCATTAAATACATTAGAATCATTCAAGGTATTAAATAAGAATACATTTCTAAATGAGAAGTGTTTACCTGATTTATTGAAATGTTGTGGTATCCTACCTTCCTCAACTACTAATGATGAGAATGAAGAAGAGATTATGGATCCAAATATAGCATTATTATCAACAGTCTGTATTACATATTGCAATTTAAAAACTAATAGTATAGTTTATTGGTTTGGTTATCCTGCATTAGTTCCCAAGAGTGGTTGTGGTATTGCTTACTCTAATTCTACATCATCAACTTCCAAATGCCAAGAGACAATTGTGAATGCATGGGATACAAAAGTTTGTACAAGATTAGCAAATGCATTTCATCAATTCCGAGTAGAGCACGAGGAAGCAAGTACACAAAACACGACTTCAAAGGTATGGTGTCCACCCTTCTTTATGATATTAAAATCCAACAACAACAGTATGAAATGTCTACCATTGAACAAGTCAACATATGATAACTTAACAAAAGAGGAACAAGATAGTATTATCTTTGCATTTGTTGATCCCAATTCTACTTCAACTAATGATGATAATGAACCAGAAGCAGTTGGGTGGACACTACGAAATCTAATCGCTTACCTTTCATTGAAATTTGGATTAGGTGGATGTAATCGAACTTTCCTATCCTATCGTTGTTCTGTCTTGAGACGCATTACATTACCATCAAAAGAGGAGAAGGAAAAGGTTGATTCTAGTAGCGAGGAAGAGGAAGTATTGGTAAAGATGCAAGAATCATTTGAAAATGTAGCTCTTGAAGATGACGAGGAAGAAGATAACGATGCATCAGGCGTTGGAAGTAGTTTATTATTGGATATTACTATACCACTTGCTACCGATTATCAATGGCCTACCAAAGAATCTACCACCACAAATCTATCATCAGTATATCGATGTGTAGGATGGGAAAATAACAAGAATAACAAACCTGGACCAAGATCTATTGATTTACGACCTTTAGTTTCACCAGCACATTTAGCACGACAAGCAAATGATTTGAACTTACGGTTAATGAAATGGCGTGCATTACCATCATTAGATGTTGATAAGTTATCACAAATGAAGGTATTGTTATTAGGAGCCGGTACACTAGGATGTGGCGTAGCACGGACACTATTGGGTTGGGGTGTACGGAAGATAACATTTGTTGATTCAGGACGTGTATCCTATAGTAATCCTGTCCGACAGAGTTTATTTGGTGTTGAGGATTGTATAGATGGAGGTAAATACAAGGCTGTTGCAGCTGCTGAAAGTTTAGTAACAGTCGCTGGGCCTGATGTGAAGAGTGAGGGCGTGGTATTGACGATTCCCATGCCAGGCCATGCGTTTGGTAGTAAGCGTAGTAAGGATGGTGGTTTGGCTGAGACTGAGGCTGTACGAAAAGATGTTGAAAAGCTACATAGTCTGATTGATGAGAATGATGTGGTATTCCTACTAACTGATACAAGAGAAAGTCGATGGCTACCCACGGTGATGGCATTGGCAACTGAAACACCCATGATCAATGCAGCGTTGGGATTAGATAGTTGGCTAGTTATGCGTCATGGTCCTCCTTCCTCTTGCCTTTCATCAATATCAGATACCAATAACTGTCAAAGATTGGGATGCTACTTTTGCAGTGATGTCGTGGCTCCCGAGAACTCCACTCGTGATAGAACTCTTGATCAACAATGTACAGTAACAAGGCCTGGACTTGCACCCATTGCTGCTAGTATGGCAACTGAACTCATGGTGGCCATGTTTCATCATCCACTGGGACATTGTGCACCTGCACCAGAACAAAGGAGAAATAATAGTGGAGCTTATGCCCCGGTAGATGATGGCAAAGATGCTTCATCATCAGCACTAGGTAGATTACCGCATCAGATTCGTGGTACGGTTGTTACCTATACTATGATGACACCTACCATTCCCGCATTTCCATCATGCACTGCATGTTCTACTTGTGTTGTAAAGGAGTATCAAAAGGAAAAGTTTGAGTTCGTAAAAGCTGTCTGCTGTGACGAGGATGGATCGTATTTAGAAAAAGTATCTGGTTTGGCCAAGTTTCGAGAAGAGGCAGCTAAGATGATGGAGGAGTGCCTAGATGATTGGGATGATGATGACGATATGTAGTGACTATTGTAAACTCTTAACATAATACAGTATCTAGATTCAATAATTCAGATGTGAGAATCCCAACAACATCGTCTACTCGACTTTATTGGAGACATCCTCCTCAGCTTGGAATCTTCCAGTTGATCATTCAGACTAATTACATTGCTTGCTTCCTTCTCCTTCCTAATGACAAAACTCAACCGTGATGATTCAGATCTCGTAGACTCTTCTTTGTCACACTCGTTGATAAGCCTAGAGCTTCCATCTTTAGTGCTGATTGCTGAATGAAATCTCAAGACAGAACGGCTTGACGGCTTGGTATCCTAGGATTCACCTATCGTACTCTTTACTGCACTCTCATTTCTCATCCAGTGAAGTGTGCGCTGCTATCTGCTGCTATCCTCTCCTATCGTCCTCTTTCTAGTGCCTACCTGAAGTAAAATCGATTCGATCAAGCATGATACCGTCAAATAATTGCCCCCTTTGTTGACGTTTACTCCAGTTGGTATTGCCGGTAGTTTCATAATACACTATGAATCATCAAGTAGCACACAGACACACATCATGTGCACAACATACATAGATTACCTATGAATAATCATCAAGTAGCCAGCACATCAACATCATGTGCACCACCATATAATCTTTCTCGTCGAGCCGAAAAGAAGGCAAAGAAGAAGGCAATTAAGGCAGAGAAGAAACGTCAAATGTTGGAGGAATATATGCTCGATAATGTCATAAACGAAAATACTAACACTGAAAGGCAAAGAAGTACTTCAACATTATCATATGTGGGAGGAAAGGCGTGTCGAGCTAGATTAGCACGAGAAGATAATGATAAGAATGTTGCAACGTTTCATCTTGGATTATCAAACAACTCGAATGATTATGAGCACTCACAACATCGGGCTCAAGGTGCAGCTCCGATACTATCCGAAATACAACCTGAGCATGTAGATGTTGTTAAATATCTCGAAGAGAAAGAGCAAGAATTACGTATAGATGCTAGAGGTATGCATATGAAGGATAGAATGGTTGTAAAAGTTGACAATCATGGGAGTATGGAAACATTCAATCAACAAGCAGATGATGATAGAGATGCACATGATGAAAAGCATATATTGGATTTTTCAAAAGCACGAGCAAGGGGAGTAGTATCGTTGGCATCAGTTGATACACTGTCATCCACCGCTTCACTGTCAACAACAATTCTACATCTCAATCTATCACGCAACGAGTTATGGGATATAAGAGCCGAAGCACTTGCACCCCTTTCATCAACATTAATCACTTTAGATCTTTCGAGAAATTGGTTTGAAGCTCTACCGGAGGCAATAGGATCATTGCATCATTTGAAAGAAATTCGAGCTACACATAATTTACTGAAACCGAATGCTACCAATTCACTCAGACTAGACACACTTTCAAACATGAAACAACTTGAAATGATCGATATCAGATTCAATCAAAAGTGTGGAAATCAATCTCTCTTGGAGTTGATGCAATCTACACTAAATGATAAAGTAATAGTGAAGATGACGGTGACATATCCACCGCCCCTCAACATTTCTAACACATACGAGTCAATAGATAGAGTCGGTGCAACTCCTGCCGTTAGAGATGCAACTCTTCTGCGAAGTCAGTTAGAACCGTGGTCTACAATGGCACTAAGGCGACGATTGGTTTCAGATTTTGGACAAGAGTTCACACCAGAAGGTAGAAGTTGGGCCGATGAAGATATAACACGAGGTCAAGTTATGAATCGATTGCTGGAATGTTATCGAGAAGAGCAAAAGATGAACAAAATCAGCCAAATTGTGATAGAGATGAGAATGGTAGACTCATTGTACATGTGTCAGGTCAAAAGCTAGATGAAATAATATGCGACAAATTACTTCATACATTGAAGGAGGTGTGGGCCTCATCATCAACAACATGCAATAGAGAAAGGCCAAGTATATGTGCCGATAATTACATGATACTGTCTAGTCCATCAATATTTGACCCCACGAGTCAAAAGGCTGCAAAGGCGGCTGGCAAACTGAAAACGCATCAAGCTTTATGGGACATTGCTTTTGAAGCATTGTATTCAGTTGATCCACTCTTTGCTTCTCAATATACTGCTGTTGCAGTTACACACAACTTTATTGGATCTCCTCATATTGACAAACAAAATTGTGGACCTTTTTATGGACTGAGTCTAGGAAATTTTGTGGAGGGTGGTAATATTATGGTAGAATGCTCTGCTCGTGTGGTGGCTTCTGTGAATACTAAAAACTCCATTGCTCGGGTGGATGGTAGATTCCCACACTTTTCTCACTACAATCATACAACAGAAGAAAGATACTCCCTCATATATTACAGAACTGAGGGACATATTGATCAAATTGGACCAGCTGTGTTTAAGATCCCTACTACTTTAAAATAATGTTGAGGCAGTAGTGACAACCTAGCCTACCTTAAGACGAAGACTACTCCTCAAGCCCAATATAATATGCTAATATTCCGTCTCTATATATATGTGTGTGCTGATCAATATACGTCAATTCATAGGCCGCACGCAGGCCCATGCATAAATAGTCACTTTCGATCCCCTCATTCATATGACTTGGTATCCTAGGATACCCTATTGCAACTAAATTTATTCAGATTTATTACAAATTTGATGGTGCACCTTCACTCTTCACTCTCCCTAAACATAATATTATACCAATACTACTATACAACAAACAAATTAAATTAATAATAATATGATCCTAGAACGTGATCAATGGCATTTAGGCTATGCCTCCCTCTTACGAGAATGTCGTGGCTCTTCATCAACAACATTAACCAATGACAATAATTTTAATGACGGTGCACCTCAAAATTTAAATTTAGAGGGTATACCATCCCAAACTGTCGGTAGGGCGTTACTTCTCGTTCATCCTGACACGGATGCCATGGCCACTGCCCGTATATTAACTTATATGCTTAGGGCTGATGGTGTGCCATATCAAATGCGCCCATGTTTAGGATGGGAACGATTGAAAAATGTATTATGTAAAGTTGGTGTATTACCACCTAATAACAATAATGATGAAGATGGTACTGAAGAGGATGAAAACGATGATGAAGAGGGGATTATGAATTATATCGAAAATGAAACAGATATTCGTGCGGTAGTATTGATGAATATGGGTGCTAATCGTAATTTATCCAAATTATTTAGACATACCCAAAGTCAACAAGAAGGTACAACACAAGATTCATTAGGCATGTCTGGTCCACTAAACAATAACAGTGGAAAGAATATTAAATGTTATGTATTCGATTGTCATCGTCCATATCATTTAGCAAATGTACATGCCGGTAAGAATGTGGTCTTATTTAATGATAGACCATTTGATGATGAAGAATTAGTTAGTGATGGTGATAATTTAAGTGGTGATGAAAGTTCAAGTTCGGATGAATCAGATGATGATGATGATAGTGATGATGAGGATGGTGAGGGTGGAGGTGGAAATGGTAGAAAGAGAGGGGAGAGTGATAGTGAAGGTGAACAAGAGTTTGAATTGGAGGATGATAAGTCTTTGGGTGATAAATCTGAGGATGGTGCAAGTGATGCTGAAGAGGGCAGGGAATCCAAGAGACAAAGGAGGGATGATGGAAGTGTAGACCCTGCAGATGATCCTGCCCAAGATCCTGAACAGCGCAGTTCTTCACCTTCTGGAGCTGGTGGCCGCGGTGGTGGTAGACGAGATGATTTACAAGACAGTGAAGATGAAGGAGATGATGATTATGGTACATCAAAGAAGGATGGAGGAGGACGTAATAATGTCCTTGATACCACGGCAGTTACTGCCGATATGACAATGTTGGATGAAACATTTGATACATCTGTACTTGATCAATCCCAAGTTGACGGACAGCAGCAGGATCAGGATCAGTCAAATGTTGTGTCCTTCCGTGAATTACATCGTCAACGACGTAATCGAATTCGATTACATTATTCAGCAGGATCATATCATGCCAGTCCCTCGGCATGGACGGTATACACTTTGTGTCGTCAATTACGTTTTGGTGATACTCCGGATTTACTTTGGTTGGCATGTGTGGGTGTTACTGATGCCTACTTACATGGACGTCTTGATGTGGCCGGATATGGTGCATTAACTCTTGATTTGAAACGTCACGTTGGACGATTATTCCCCAATGAATTAGTTGATCGAGTAGGCAGAGCTGTTTATGCCGAGGAATTGGAGGCTGATTCAAGCACCTCTAGTGAATTAGGTGGAAGGGCATGGACACAAATTGGATTATCCGAGAATGGACGTATTTTATCTCAACAGGAGTACAAGTTTATGTTATTGCGTCATACGTCACTTTGGGATTCATTATTACATTCCAACTTTGTGGCTAGTAAGTTACAGGTGTGGAAGAATAGTGGTCGGCAGCGTTTGATGGAGATGTTGGCCAAGATGGGCTTTCCTTTGGATCAGTGTCGTCAACCTTGGGCATTTGTTGGGCCCGGTATGAGGAGGAGGTTGAATGAAAAGATGGCAGATGTTAGTGAGGTAAGTTTTAGAGTTGTAGATGAAGATTGATTATGTCTTATTGTTCTCACTCACTGATCCCTTCTACTTTATTCAAACTACTCGTGGTAGGATTATGAACTTGGAAATGTGTCATACACTGGATTTGTTCGTGTTACTGGTTATCAATCTCTTCTATCGGCTAGTGATATGTCATATGCCGTAACAGCGTTACTTGAATGTTCAGCGGCAGCCATTGATGGAAGTGCAACGAAGGAAGATGTGAATAATGACTTGCTTACAGAAGAGGATCGTGAGGATCGTGAAATGGTCGAGGCATTCAATGTGGCATTTGATGCACTCAACTCGAATGGTTCTACCACATCTGCTACTGGAACTTTAACATCCATGGAGGGCGGAGTAGAAGGAGGAGATCTTTCCAACCTTGTCAATGGTGGCAATATGACAGGAACAACAGGCTTGGGTGCTGGTATTCGTCTTGCCATGACTCTTCAGCGCAACATCATGTCAACAGCCAGGAGTCTTGTGGATAGAAATGCCATTGTTCGATTAAGTCACTTCCGATATGCCTACCTCCATTGTTCAAGCAACGGTGGATCAAGCAGTGGACCAGGAGCCAAGCTTGTTACACCAGATGCTAGCAAAACTACAGAACAAGCTCGTCGTAACAACCAATTCCACGTCTTTGCTAAACCTCTCGTGTTGACTAAGTTGGCTCACTTCCTCATGGATATGCATCGTGAGAATGGCAAGTGGACAGGATCAAAGTCTCGTCCATTGGTATTACTAACCGAGAAGCCACGATCCAATTCATACATGGTTGTAGGGTATGAGTATCCAGAAGAGTCGGGCGATGTCGTTAAGAACAAGTTTGGTCAGAACTTTGAAATGGCTGCTAAGAGTATGAAGGGTCTGTTTTGGTTCGATAGCTTTGATTCAAATGTTATTGAGGTGGCAGCAAGAGATGTGCAAAAGTTCCTCGAGCAGTTACATTACATGATGGAGCAAGTTTAAGATATGCTGGGGGATATGGGGGAGAAGACTATGGTGAGTTGGATCGTTTTGAGGAGAGGAAAGATGAACAGAGATAAAGTTTAAGATATGTGTTTGTAGACTTAAAGGAATATGAGACGTTCTTTACAGTACATGTTTTCTTTTTATTATTATCAACTATCAATAGATCTTGTGTTACACCACGAAATATAGATAAGGTTGGTTTGATATCAACCAATATCAGCTTAAGTCTAGTAGCATCTAGACCATTCACTTTCATATATACAGCACATTGAAACTGCTTACAGACTAACAGCAAACATCGACATGGGTGACCGTCTTCTTGTCTTGGACTTGGTTGCCTTGGGTGAGGCCGGGAAAGCAGGAACAAGGATTGAATCTCTTCTATCTCTTTCTTCATGGAATACAACCTCTACACTCGTATCGTCCATCCTATCATCCTCAACTACAGTGTGCTTGAGGATCCAAGGATGATTCAAAGCTTCTTCTGCGGTCATCCTCTTTGAAGGATCCTTCTGAAGTAGCTTGCGGATGAAATCTCTTGATTCTCGGCTTGTGTGAACCCATTCAGATGAAGGGAAACGATATCTTCCTCGTCGTACTGCTTCGTAAACTTCAGAATTATTTGCTCCATTCATAGGAGGGTATCCGCAGAGCAGTATGTAAGCGATCACACCAACCGACCATAGGTCACAACTCTTGTCATAGCTCTTCTTGAGTACATCAGGTGCAATATAGTATGGGGTTCCGACGACTGTGGTCATGGGAGGTTCGATGCCGTAGTGCTTTCGTGCTAATCCCAGATCGATGAGCTTGATCGGTGAGTCGGTATCCTTACTATCGAATAGTATGTTCTCTGGTTTGATGTCCCTGTGGACTATGCCACGATTGTGCATATATGATACTGCATTTAAGATTTGCAACATGATATTGGCTGCCTCGTGTTCCTCAAAGCATGGTACTCCATTATCATCAGAGGACTTCTCGACGATCTTGTCAAATAGTTCTCCTCCCGTACACAAATCAGTAACAAGATGGATATACTCAGCGTCCTCGAAGACATCGACCAATTGTATTATAGATTGGTGTTTCATCTCTTTCAGTAACATAATCTCACGAGCCAGTCCACCTGGCTTCACGGCTGGATCATTCTTCCGTATAGACTTGACGGCATACTTTTGTCCATTAGTACGATTGATACATTGTCGAACACTTCCGTGATGACCAGTACCAAGAACCTTTGTATCAACATGGTAACTATACTCGATGTTTCTATACTGACCAGTTACTGACATGGCGGCGGTGGATGCATCACTGGAGCATGGTGAGATGGGTGTTACAAGAGGCATATCGTTGATTTGTTGTTCGTCGAATGGGGTTGAGATTTCGCTTTGATCTGTGGCGGCGGTGCCTTGCCTCTGCTGCTGTTGGCAGGTAGTATTGTTGTTATTCATCGTCGATTTGCAATTATTATCTAGCTCGTCGAAGGCGTAGCTGATATGGTATGATTCTTCTTGATTGTTATGGGCGGTCATGATATTAAATGATCGTCGTCCTATTGCAATAGAAAAATTATGATTTGTAATAATGTGTTGCTTTTATATTATAACTAGCTTGTGCACGGCTAGTATGATGATTATCGTTATTGGCTAAGCAATTTGGGATCGTTTGAAAGGGACACAGTTGTGTCGTGATGAGCGTGTGAGTTGTCGGCATGCAAGAACGAGCAGTACCGGTTAGAATTCGAAAGATAAGTAGTAACCCCACTGCATTCCCTATTGTTAGTACTAACAAAGTACTAACAAAAGAAGTTCTGGGGTTTTTCTTTTTTTGTAGTAGGAGTATCCGAAATCTACGAAAGCGGCATCAGGTCACTTCACTCCGCTTGCTCGGAGGAGAGCACGCTTCAACTTGAGGTTGATTAGGCATGGTCTATTGACCTTATGCTACATGGTACGGTATAACTATACACTAAGCTTAAGAGATTCATTTGATATGATAAAATAGTATGAACAGAAGAGGTCTTCTTTCTTACTCTTGTGCCTAGATTTAGCATAGCAACAGCTTCTTTGCCTATAATCCAACTAGTTTCCAGTTTGTATAGTACATATCGTAATCCGTCAATATCTCCTCGCCTTTCTGTATATATCTCGTGGCATAGAATGCTCCATCTGTAGATGTTTTGGGCAGTGCATTTGGTTTCCTATCCATACCAATAAACTCGTCTCCTCCACTGTTCATTAATGATGATATATTGATACCTGCAAACATATAGTTTGGTCCATCTTCTTCTATCTTTTGCATCCAATGCCAATCGGTAGTATCACATGCAAAGTCCCGAGGTAATGAAAACACATACTTTCTCCAATGATGAGCAGTCGGAAAGATAACATCACTTTTGTGGGGTTGTGTCAGTAAGTAAGAAAAGTTAAACAGGAAAAAGATATAAATACATACACTGATTGGTATATGTACACTGACCTAACTGTCCCGTCGTGGACTAACTCCCCCTCTTTGATATCACGCGAGGCGAAGAGCCCTCTCCCCATACCCGGCGAGCTTTTGGCAAAATAAGGCGGAGGTACTGGTATACCAGGTTCTAACGAGTATCCTAATGTTGGAGGCACAATATCATCTTCCCAACGTATTGAATTGTCTACCGCCCACTCGGCGAGCTCTCTTCTTTCCTCTATCGATACTACCTCTAAATATGTATCTCTCATGAAATTCCAATCGTCCTCTGTTGGTAGTGGTTTATTATTATCCTTGGATCGACTTCTACAATCATAATAATGTCGTATATCATTGTAACTAAATGTTTCCCATCCTATTGGAAATTGTTGTGTATTTATTTCGTCGTCATATAATCCTATCATGAACACTCCACCGAGAAAACTAAAGTCGACCATGACTACATTGCCTATTCTGAACTAATAGAAGGATAATACTCTTTATAAACCTGTCAATGTACTGAAAAGATACAATACAGCACGGACCTTAGTTCATAATATAGAATCGTAGAACAACTTAAAACAACAAGGTTCTTAGTTCATAATAAAGAGAATCGTATGAACACTTAATAGAGAGGCAACTATTCTTCACTACATAGTCAACTTAACAGTATGAACGGAAGATGATAGATATTGTAGTTTTTTTGCAATTTTTTAAGAGCACCTTCTCACTTAGGATACCGTATCTTTTTCTGTTCCTCGACAGTTTTTAACTGCCCTACTTCTCTGCCCTCCCCCCTACCTACATACATACTCTCTCAAACTCGTAACAGCCATCATCTCCGTATGTCACATATAAAAGGCATAACAGCCATCCTCTAACAATCATAACCACATTCTAATACCTTGAAAAGAATCGTAACCACCATCATTTCACATAGCAGCATGTAATGAAAACAAACTTGCAATGATGAGCTATGACTATGATAATGATATGAATCGCATCAGAGACATACTACCAACCGCATAATAGCAGCATGAACAGTGATAATGATATGTCGGCCATCATACTACCTGGGTCTTCGGACGATGATACTGATTATACAGGAGAGGAAGTTGCAGAGAACAAACAAAGAGTGAGGGATCTAATGTTGATGATTGAATATCAAGAATGGCTGTATTCCTCTTCATCTTCCCAAGTTGTAATACCACGATCATACTGGTTATCACGTGGCTTTGATGATGAATATGCCGAACGTATGAGTACATTTCTGGGTAGGATGAGGAAGTACTCACATCAACTGAGAAGGGGAGATTCAATTGAAGAGATTGATCTATGGAATAGACATCAACTAAGTTTCCTCCACGATGATATCCTACTACCTTATTGGAGTGAGTTGGTTAATGCTTTGATACAATATCAAAAGTTTTCTCACAGACAAACATATGGTATGGAATCGTTCATCATATGGAATGTAGAATTGCATCCTTCGATACTTGGCTTACTAGCTCCCGCTTTAAAGACTATTCCGATGAAGGGACTAATACTTGGTTATAATCAGTTTGGAAGAGAGGGATTATCATTCATAGCAGATATTCTACAGACAAATAAGTACTTGGAAGGTATCGGTCTGCGTGAGAATCGAATTGAGAGGATTGAGGATATGCAACGGATATGTAAATCAATAACCACCTCGTCTTCACACAGCCAACTTGGATTACTCGGATGTATTAATGGAAATGATACTGGCATGTTGCATACAATCTTCGACTATTGTCGTCATTTAGAGAAGATACTTTTAAGTGATAATGTTATAGGCAGCCAAGGTGCTGCAGTCATAGCCAGCTTCATATCGACAAACCCTGTTCTGAAGATGTTAGACCTTGGGGATAATAACTTAGGCGATACTGGAGCCATCTTGCTATCCTTTTCATTGGAGAACAACACACATCTAGAGAAGATATACCTCGGAAATAACAATATTACTCGCTTAGGAAGACAGGCATTGATAGAAGTGTTGTTTAATGCTTCAAGTTTGAACTCATGTTCTGCATCAAATCATAGATGCAACATATTTGGATTAGATTATGATATATCTCCAATCAACAGGTTCAACGACCCTGCTGTGAACAGAGCGATGAAGATATTCACAATGCTTGCTGGTTCTACTGATAAAGGAGAATTCTTTAACTTGGCTTGCCTTGGTGACCTTTCATATAAACTGATACCACACGTGTTGACTCTTGCTCAGAATTTCATATTTGGGCTTGACAATGTTGCTATCACATCAGTCTTTGAACTGCTGCGGAGTTGGGCAGTGTCACAAGATGTATAGTAGGTATTAAAAGGGCGAGGATGATTGTGTTGCTACTATCGTTATCTAGAGCTAGATATACGCCAACCATCATACTGTAGTATGTCCAATATGTAAATATCGCTGATAGTAACAGGAAGTTCAACTGCACAGGCATTTGTCTACTTCCAAATAACATTTATAGCCTCTCCATTCAATCCACAGCTCTTGATACCATCATCTATGTTGGCAAATAAGTCAACAGGTGGGAACTTGGCCTTGAGTTCAAACGCTTTTCCACCCTTTGCATCATCATTTGATTGGGCAACAAAGGCATAAATCAACTTAACCGGACTATCGCCGGCAAACTTTCGTACTAGACGTTTGCCATCTGGCATTTTGATTTGAACTCTGGCAACATCTCCGGCAGTTGGTTCATCTCCTACTTCCAATGTTAGGATTTCTTGTTCAAATGCCGATGGTCCAGGTTCTTCTTCCTCTTCAACTTCTTCTTCTTTTGCTTTGGCACTATCATCTACAGCACTGGGCTTCTTGTCATCTTCCGCTGAACCATCAATCACTTCAACTTCATCATCACCTCCCTCTGCACTCTCTGCCATGCTTGCCCGAATTGCGGCTTGGAGCTGTTCCTCCTCTGTGAGTTCATGAATAGGCCGCTTCTTGGAATCACTATCATTCGATGCTCCCATCGGAATAGCACTGGAATATGCATTACGTGCAGCCATGGGCATTTTATCAAAGGAATGATTCGAACTAAAGTCGGTGGATATCTCGATAAATTGTTCGGCTGTTAGTGGGTTTACTTGTGTCCACCCCTCCTTCCTCCAGAGTAAACTACCAGTACGTGGATCAATAATGGCAAGGTGGGGATATCCTTGAACTTTGTACCGTTGGATGTATGTTTGACCCTCACTTGAGTTGCTCATCTAAAGATCGAGATGCAATAAAGCAAGCAAGGAGGAAAGGTGAGCCATTGATACAACACAAAGATTTATATTATAATACACAAGAAAACTCACGGCTTGAAATAGAATAAACCCTTCCCTAACAATACTCTCGACCATATCATTCCTCCAAACATCACGATTTAATGCATGGCATGCAAAATCGTCTTCACTCTGTATATTTACTAATAACCACCGTCGAGCATCTTTGGCAAAGTTCTTTGCACCCATAAATCCACCAGCACGATGCATTAAATGTGTTGGTTGAGCAAACATTTGTGATAAATCCATAGTTTGAGTACTACGACCAGAGGATGCGGCGGCTGTACCTCCAAGATCATGTGAATCGTCATCACTATCTTCATAGGCGTACTCATCATCTTCATCCATGGCATTACCATCAGCATCTACTACCTGCACTTCATCATCATCACTATCACTGTTATTATTGCTTCTGTTTCTACGCCGAGCATTCCCAGCTCCACTACTGGCGCCAGAAGAGGCACTATCTCGTGACCGACGATTGTTATTATTACTGCTGTTTCCACTTCCCTGCCTTCCAGCACCCCTATGTAAAAGATGAGGATTAAAAAGAAGCAGTTTGAGTGATAGAAACGTCAAGGTTAGATGCAAAACTTGACCCCCAAAGATACAATCCCTCTATCCATATCATCCAATCCCTAAGAATCCTTGTTTATGATAACTAAACAAACTTAACCCGTTAGCCCAACCAAATCTAAATATGCATAATACACACACCAATAATTAATAGCAATCAACCCACTACTGGTACAGCCCCCATCTAATTCTCAAACTAACATCAAATAACAAACACAAAACAAAACTTACCCTCCAGTGCCACCCCCGCCACCACTTGAACTACTTGCCCAATTACCACCCATACTACCCATCATAACATCATTCATCCCACCCATGCCATTATCACCGGCGGCCATATTACGCATCATTTCACGTGCAGCAGGTCCACCCATGGCAGCCAATAATGCTGGTGGGATGTCACGTCCATTGGCAAACGCACCAACACCAGGCGGTAAGCCACCTGGCAATCCTGCCATACCCTGTGGTAATCTTGCACCACCACCGCCTCCACGTCCAGGTGAATCCGGCCCGCCAACCAAACGCATTGATCGGGTAGCATCTGGTGCACGTACTTCATTCTGTCCGTTCTGTTCATTTTGTAATGCCGCTGCCATTGCCGCATCTCCTTCAATACCACCTCCACCAAATCCCCCTCCCCCGCCGGCAGCAGCACTTGCTCCTCCAGCAGAGGCTGCAGCGCCACCGCCACCAGTATCCATGAATAAACTAATTGCCATTTCCAAATTATTATTGGACATTTCTAAATATTGTGTGGCGATTGATGGATCGGATGAGCCTGTTACGGCTAAGAATTGTGAGATTGTATCATCATCCGCCATGATTTTATTATTGATTATTTTTTGTTAATTGATTGTGGTTAATTGTAACCAACAGTAAGGCATATATTATATACAATGCAAGCTTATATAGAGTGATGGTTTGAGAACTGAGTCAAGATTTTTTTGTGTGATACTACAACTTTGAGCCGCTATAAATGTACTCGTATTCAACCACCACCACTAAATAGACAATAAACTACTGCTATTACCACTGCTAAATAGATTATCCGCTTTGGATGCAGTATGTACGAACTTTAACAACAATTACTGCTGAATCTGAGAGATGTACAATAAAAAGAAGCGTGATGAAAGTGTGTGATAAAACTGTGATAGTCACGATACTTACATATCTTGTGACTTTGACTTCGTGTAAACGGTAAGAAGATAATAGGACGCCGTTCATGTAGATAAGTAAGCCCTCTTTGTTATGCTATGCTTGCAAGCATTGCACAAAAGACGCAATCAAGAATAGAGATTGTAGTAGCAAAGTATAAATATTAAGCATCATACATATCTTATGCACAGAATAAAAATGCAGACTCACAAGAGACACAACTATTGCCGACGCCGACAGCACAATTGGTTTACCTTATCTCTACTTGTTATACTAGTACTGCTTTGCCAATTGCTATAATAAATGACAATGAAAATGCTATTAACGACAAAGACAATGCAAAAGACGACAAAGATATATTATCGTCATCGTCGTCATCAGTTATATCAAGACTACTTAAGAAGGATAATAAAGGACTACTGCAGAAGAAATTGGGTAAAGATATTGCTCGTATTGAACATCGTGCAGCTAACAAGAAGGAGAGAATTAGCCGTTCTGCTGGGGGAGGGAAGAAGGGAAAGCCAATGACGAAGAAGACGACGACGAACAAGGATAGTCTCAAACAGTTGAAGAAGAAGAATAAACAGTTAATGATTGAGAAACCAATGTCTCAAAAAGAAAAGAAGGAAAATGGGAAATGGGGAGGTAGTAAACAAAACAACAACAAATGGGGAATATACATCATCCAAGTCTGCTAAAAGAAACAAGAGTGGAAAGAGTAAAGGTAGTAAAGGATCAGGATGGGGAGATGACTGTGTATGTGTCAAATGGGCAGATGAATGGTATAGTACCGGTAAAAGTGGAAAGAGTAAAGTATCCAAAGGATGGAAAAATAGTCACAAGTGTAAGAAATGGAATTGTAATAATGATGAACATGATGATGATTGGTACTGGGGAGGACCATCGAAGAAGCCGACATGGAGATCATGGAAGAAACCTAGTCATTCTCCTTCTAGCTCACCAGCAGTAAGTGTGCTTTTGTATATCTATTGTCAATTGCAATACCTTATCCATCATCCTTATCTTACTTTATATTTTCTCTTCTCCAATCATTGTTGTTAGGCATCATCACCTTCTTCTTCGCCTTCGAGGACACCCTCTCAACCCCCCTCGGCAAGCCCAAGCCAATCGCCTTCTTCCAACCCGACATCTAGTCCTAGTCATTCTCCTACTTCAGGACCGACATCGAGTCCTAGCCGATCTCCATCATCAAATGACACAACAAGTTCAACTGTTGCAAGCAGCACATCTGAAGCCAGTACTACTTCAAGCACTGCAGAGTCTACAACAAGCACTACGGTTGATACCACCACTCCAGAAACTACCGTAGTTTCCACCACTACTGTAAGTTACCCATATTATGATGTGTTCATCAATTTCATATTGTTTCTAAGACTTCTATATTTGTATCTCCTGTCTTCAATTTACTCATACATCTAGACTACAAGCACTACAACTGCAAGCTGTGTGAGCAAACCAGATGGCTCTGTTGCTAACGGGGAGCCCTGTTGTGAAACTAAGGAGTGTGAAAGTGCCACTCTTGGTGGTAAGTAAGCTTCTTTTCAAACCTATCATTTCCAACACAATTTCACTGACCCCTGTTTGTCCCTTTCAATCTCAAATAAGCTAATTGCCTTGAAAAATTTAACGCTAAATACTGTTCTAATGAAGCTGACTTTGAAGATAATAACATTAATTGTTCAACTGAAACTTTTGTACTTCTGGTGGCGACTGTGATACTTCAGCTGGAGAACGATGTGTAACCAACGCAGGTAGATGCTCTCCTACAACAATCTCAACTTCCAAGATCTGTACCTTTTAATCAACTTTGTTTACTAAACAGCTTCTATACATCGTTACTTTACAAAATGCATCATTGTCTTCTACCTTTTGACTTCTTCTTGCCGAATATGTTCATGATACTAGGAGACACATACTTTGCCCTCCGTGTTCTCAGTACTGTCCTTCGCTCAACTCTAACAATCTTATGAAATATATCCAACGCATCTTCCTTAATTTCAACTTCTTTACAATGCATGGCAAAGTGTTTTGCCAACGGTGATGTTGTGAAATCTACAATCGCATGATCTATCCCTCGTCTAGCCGGGTCATCAGCAGGTTCTTCTTTTTCTTTGCCATCTTCGGGACTGCATTCTTGACATAACATATTACGATTTTCCCAGAACTCGTCAAAGTGCTCATCGACTCTTGACCATAAGCGTAAATGTGTTTTACCGACATATCGCAAATCACAATCAGCACACTGTCGACATGAGAGTTGATACAACTCAGCCTTGGCTCGTTTCTTATATTCCTCAGCTTCTGCTGTAATAGCAGCAAGTTTCCTCTTCAGGTCACTAACCACCTCGGTTGGTGCCGAGTCATCACTATCATCATCACTGGTGGGTGCCAACTCGGGTGTTTGCATCAGCGCTTTTAATCTAAGATGTTGTGTCTTCCTCAAGGCATCCGTCTTGGATTCATGATCAACACATGCCAACAATATCTCGCTTGGTGCCCATATACTTGAGTTCATACCAGTCTGCCACTCAATTAATGTTTCATGAACATGCTCTAACAAGTGATGCATGAATAATATCTCACGCTTATCACTGATGGCAGTTTCGTAACTCATTTTGATACTTTGCAATGCCTTTAGTGCACGTGTCTTATCTTGCAACAAGTTGATGGTATCAGCCTTCATTTCTGACAGTCGAGACTTTTGTTCTTGTTGATTCTCAACCATCATTCTATATTCTAATAATACCTTCATTTTATCAAGTGATATCACTGCATCCTTGGTATTCTCGAGTGTCATCTGTTCTTGTTTCAGACGCCGTTGTAGTTTTTGTAGATTAGCCTCTTCCAGGTCACGCTTCTCTTGTACCAAGTTAAGTTCATGACGCATCACGGCTGTTAATCTATGCCAATGTACGACATTTGTTTTAATCTCAGCCAAATTGGCATCCAGAGAGGCAATCTTCTCCTCAATACTTTTACATTGTAAATCAAGGTATGTTATTGTATTCTTCTGATGAAGATTCTCATTCTCAAGTGATAAGATCTGTTCTCCCATAGTATCATTTATGCCCTCTAAGTCTTCAATCTTTTCTTCCATGTTCGTCTTATTCTTCTCGAGTGTATTGATTCTAGCCTCCATGAAACGGATTATATCTTTGACACGGTTTGAGTCTTTCTCCATAGTTTGCAGCTTTTCAACTTGTTGTCCTGATGTTTCTTCAAGGGTACATATCTTGGATTCCTTGGCATCATTTTCATTCACTAAGGATTCAACACGTACTTCTAACAATCGTATAGTATCGCGTTTCTGCTCGGTGGTATTCTCCAAAACAGTAATCTTTTCTCCCTGACTTTCAACATATTGTTCTAACTCATCAATTCTATTAGCTTTTCCGGTATTATCGGTCGATAGGCTGCAAATCTTCAACTCTAGTGATTTGAGTATCTCCATTCCCCCTGATGTGGCATTTTCTAATGATAAGATACGGTCACTTTGAGTTCTATTGATCTTTTCCAACTCGTCGATTGTATTCTGTTTCTTATCACATTCATTCTCAAATGATTGACGTTGCATATCTAATACTCGTATAGTATTATCATGATGCAGCTTGGAGTTTTCTAATGATGATATCTTTTCAGCTTGGTTTGTATTAGTCTCTTCCAAATTTATAATCTTGGATTTGTTGGCCTCATTCTCGGTATTGAGTGAAGTACTCTTGGCTTCTAGGATGCGCAATGTCTCCATGCCTCCACTTGTGGCATTCTCTAATGATACTATACGTTCTCGTTGACTAGTATTCTTTGTTTCCAAATCAACAATCCGTTTCCCCTTCTCAGTATTATCTTCAGTTAAGTGATCAATCTTACTTTCAAGCATTCGTATCATCTCCATACCACCCGATGTGGCATTTTCGAGGTTGGATATCCGTTCTTTATATCTATCACGTGTTGCCTGCAACTCGACCATTTCAACATGCTTTGTTTCGAATAAACTTTCCATCTTCTCTCGTTGCAAGTCTAATGTTCGTATTGTATTCTGTTGATGTAAGATATCATTTTCAACAGTTGCATTTCTCTCTTGTAGTGTGGTATTGGATTGTGTCAACTCATTAATCTTGGTTTGACGATCCTCACATTCCTTCTCGAGTGTATCTACTTTGCCTTCAAGTAACTTTATAGTTTCCATGCCCTTACTTGTAACATTTTCTAGATTGACTATGCGTTGTCGTAGCTTGGTAGCATTATCCTCCAACTCACCAATCTTTGTATCTCTATCTTGAACATCCTTTTCTAATCCTCGTATGACCGTAGCTTGATGATCTGTAGTAGCCTCCAAAGTCGATATCTTGGTCTGTTCCAATTTCAACCATTCATTAGTTGAATATAATTCATCTTCTACTTCGGCATTCCGAGATCGTAACTTGAGTAGTTCTGTCCATTGTGCCTTGGATACCTTATCATTTAACTTATCAACTTCGGTTTGAAATTCCTTGAGAGTCTTCTCTTGTGATGTACGATGTACATCTACGATGATAAAGCGAGAGTTCAAGATACGTTGGTGGTTAGAGTGGTGTAATAATATATGCACAAATACTCCCGAATCCCCGAACAAACAAGTGGACACTGATATGCACAAATTATATGAATTCAAACTTACCTAGTTTGCTGACAAACTCTTGAGCAGCAATGGCAGTATTATTCGGCACTTGACTCGTACTTTGACTACTTAAACCATATTCATCTTCATAACCATCAGGATCATACCCTCCTTTGCTTGTATTACCCTTCTTCTTATTCTTTTTATTCTCAAGTTCTTTGGATTTAGCCTTTAACTTATCACCGATACCAGATTTAATACCTGCCGACGATATAACATTTTTACGTACTTGATCTAATGTAAATTTACCTATATCATTTTGATCATATATAATCTTTAGTTCCTTTTTACTTAGACCAGCCTTTTCAAGTTTGGTTTGTATCAATACTTCATTCTTTGTAGTTTCTTCATGTAATCTTAATACTTCTTTATCTTGTGATGCTTCAACTTTTTGTAACCTTGTTAAGTTTTGTGTACGTTGTATATTTAACGACTTTGCATCCTCTAATGCTTTTTGTGCAGCTAGTAATGCCTCCTCACACTGCTGTTGTGATGATATAGCCTCATTACTTAATAATTGTGCCTTATTCGTACGTTGTTGTGCATTACTTTGTTGTAGTAATGCATTATTCCGAAGTTCTAATAATTGATGATGAATGTCTAGTTCATATCGTACCTTGTCTTCTTTTGCTTTTAATAATGCATATTCTAACTTTCCTTTAAGTTTGGAGGCGATGGCATCTTCTTTTACATCTGCTAATTCTTTATTTTGTTTAGTATTTGTAAAAGTCTTTTGATGTTCTTTTAGTTGTGCTAATTCGACACGTGCAGTTTGAATGACAATCTGACCAGAGGTGGGGCTGGATATAATTTGTTCGAGTTGGGATATACGTGTTGTTATTTGTTCACGTTGTTGTTGCAATAAACGCTGAATCTCGTGTGATGATGACATAGTATGGAGACCTGTTGGAGTTATTGCAATCACGCGATGTCCCTTAGTCTTTGATGTAGGGCTTCTGATTTATATGTCCATACTGAGGAGGCCGGCCTCTGCGTTAGCGCCAACTACTACAACAGATAACAACCCACTTTATATCAGTACAACATATACAACTAACAATCAATTGCCTATACGTAAGAGGACATTGATGCGGCCATGTTGTTTTGAGCAGCCATTTGAACGGATGAGTGTGTCGCGTTAGTACCGTTTTGTGTCACAAAGAGATTTATTAAAACAACTGCTGATACGGACTTGAGTTGATACAATATTGCAAGTGGCGGGAAGCATATCCTATGTTAAGTTTTGTTTCGTATGGATGTAGAAATGAAAGATGCCTTTTAAGTATATGTAGATGTTCTTAAATAGCAAGTTTCTTTTGTTCAACATATATTATGTGAAAGTATACTTTCATTAATAACAATAGTTGACAATAGCGAATAGTTAGCCAAAGACATTGCAGTTATCTTGTTCCGTAAAGCATTCCATACAGCCAGATCTTAGCACTTCGACATTGTTATAGCTGTAGTCACAATCATGTACAGTAAGGTTTCCATTTGATACGGCAACTCCGACAATAGTATTCTCATCAGCAATAGCATCTAACGAGCCTGTGATTGTAAATCTGCTACTGTGTCCAAAGCTGAATCCTGCACCAGACTTTCCCAATGATACAACATCAAAGTCTTCTAACAAATGTCCTTGAGGGTACGGCGGAGACATTAAAAAGTAGTTGGCTCCAAATGCTCGCTTGTATGTACCAAGACAGCTATTACCCTTGAATGAACCGTAGGTGTTGAGAGATAGTTCATCGTTGTTCACATCGTAACGAACTTCCCCTCTCGTCTTACCAACAAGATCGGTAGGTGTTCCAGTCACATCAGGTACACGCCTATGTTCCATGAAGTTGATATGTAAGAAGAAGGCGTATGGTGACTCCCCGAAAACTCCTTCCGCCACATTATCTTCAATAGACGAGTAGCACGTCCTGGACCATACACCAAATCCTCCATGACTGGAAGATGCGCGTTGTAATGATATACAAAGATGAAAGAGAGGAGATAGTAACTTCTGTTAGTACTAGTGGGCTACAAAAGCAATCACATAATGTCTAATGAAGGTCAAATGAATAGCTAAATCATCGAGACTTCATATTGAACATTTGAAATCTCATGATAAAACAATACAAACGCGGACTTTCCCGAATTCAGTACCTTGACTTGGAGTGAAACGTTGAGAATCAGACTCTCCGCTTCCAGATCCATCACCAACAATATAGTTGTTCTTAACGTCACCAGTCTCAGTACCGTCTTCGAGTAAGATACCCGTACCTTCGACGGCCACAACAACATTGTTTAGGATTGATACTCTCGAGTTATGAGCTACAATTCCAAATCGTTTGCCACCAAGGATTACTATAAAGTAGGAAGAAGGATTAGTGAGTGTAAGTGGTCACATAGTTAGACGATATAAACCCCAGATAAACTTACCATTCCCGCTAAATACCATTGGCACTAGACTATGATGAGCATGCAATGCATATCTTGCAATTTGGTTTGTACCTCGAGAAACCACGTTCATCTTAGCTAGTCCGTCTCCTACATCGACACTTGTATCAACCTCAAGTACTGTATTATTGAAGGGCTCAACGCCAGCTCTACCCATGTCCTCTACTCGAGTATTCTTGACATCAAATGCCCCATGTGTAGGATGTGTCCACGAACAGCACTTGATGGGGAAGTACGAAGAGTAATCGAGCGACTGACCATGGCTACATGTGATCCAGCCAAATGATCAAAAGCAAGTGCATGGTCGAGAGTGATGACCGTCGTATTGTCCACTACTTCGAGGCTTGCAATCGAAGCTATTTCAAGCTGTGAATCCGTCGTTGTATTGTATACACTTGGAATAAAGTCATAGTGACCTGAATCCAGTCCAATTTGGGTATCAGACAAGACGATATCATCGCCCACACTCCAGCAATCAGCAGCTCCGCTACCTGCCAAAGAAACGGTTGAGCTACTAGCTGAGGCTTGAACAATTTTCTCCATTTTGCTACACTTCTCCCTTCCTTCAATCAAAACTGTTCCACCAAATGATACCAACCCATTTAGCATTTCAGTGGGATCAGCATCATGATCAATATCTCCATGAAATTCGATATCAATGGTAGAAGATGAGGCATCAGTCAAGATGTTTAATGTGCCACCCTCCTCAACACGAAGGGTACCAAGTGTTAGACTTGTCTGCACATCATCAGTTGCGGAGATTTCAAGACTACCACCAGCTTCTACAACTACTTGATTCAACTTGGCTGATATTGTAGAGCCGGAGTAGACTACACTTGATCCAGTTGGAATAACAATTGAATATTCACTGTCCAGAGCATTGTCGGGCACGCTTGGCCAAGCATTATCTGTAGCGTACAGCCATGTTCCAACGCTCTTATTCACCAATGGATACCATCCATTGTGATAGTAAAAGTGTGTGGCTAATGACTGATCATCCGTCACGCGCTGCGTGGGGGAAGTTGTCGGCGACATGCTTCGCACAGATGGCGGGTCAATAGTCAATCTAACATTCTTCACCTTTAGGAGTGGCTGGCTTGGCACTTCTGTACCACATGACAAGAAACGGAGCTGCTTGACTCCGCTCAAATCCCAATTAGTTTGTAAATCTTGTGTTGGGATGACTACTTGCCTGTATTCATCGGCAACAAGACTTCCTTCATCTACATAGACACCTTGAAGGACGATACGACTACTTTCCTTGATGGACGAGCCTGAACCACCACCGTATAACAGGAGAGTAGGCTTGCATTCCTCAACTAAGACCTCACCATTATCAAGCTTGGCTTGGAATGTAAGTGCACTATATGGTGAAAAATCTGGGTATAAACCATCTTGAAAGCATGCGTGAGTGCATACTCCATCCGTCTTGGCTAAACAACCAAAGGATATGCCTCCAGGTCGCCAAGGGTCGGGCTCGATGATCATATAATCTCCATCTTGTGGATCGGTAGCTTGAGTAGATATCCCCTTGTGGTTATTATACAGACAACTGTATTAGGGGAAGATTAGGGGAAGAGGAAGCAATAATAGGGATGTGAGCATGAGAATGATAAATATGAGAACATCCAAAATAAACAAGTTCTTACCTTTGATCACTACTCTCGACAGAATAGCCATCAATTAAACTATCATACACTATCAAATCTTCTAACGCCCCAACAGTTGGTACATCCGTGGGTACTTTTGATGGTTGAGAAGTCTGTGGAGCTAACGTTGAGGGTTTAAGAGTGGGGGTTAATGTAGTTGCTCGTAATGTAGGGGATAGTGTTGTTGAACTTTCAGTAGGTGCCGTCGTCTCAACACCACCCCCTCCACCACCAACAGTAGGAGGATTATCAGTCATTTTAATACCCTGTAAATCATACCGTTGACCACTCATACCACCACAATTCCTAAATGTTAACTTTTGTATCTGATCTAATGGAAAATCAACAGTCTTTAAATCATCAGTGGGTATTACTACCGTACGATATTCATAATCTACCAATTCATCTGCATCTAGTACATAATCACCATTTAATATAATCTGATTCGATGTTTTGCGTGGCCAAGAACCACCATAGAAATCTAATCTGGGATTACAATCTAATGAAGGATTGAAGTTATAAGCCTTAGCTTGGAATATTAAATGTGAGTAAAGACCAAGGTTTGGACGACTTCCATCACCTAATTTGCAATAATATCCGGTCTTTTTTTTACCAAATAGTATTGTTCCAGAGTGCCATCTGTTTTTATTTCATGAAGGATTGGTAAGAGAGAATAGTCCATAGTGTTAGACGAATTGCAATAGATAATGTCTATCGTGTGCACATGATATGCACAAACGTCATGCATAAACAGCCGTCACAACACATCAACTTACTTATTCGGTACTATCTTCAAATAATCACCATCACCCTCATCTGCCATGGCATATGCCTTACCATGGAGACAAACTTCATTAGGAGCAGTAGGATCATCTTGAATTGCAATGGAGTCTGAAATAGTTTGAAAAAGAATTGCATCTTCTGCAGACGCCACTGCCGAGAGAAATAGGACGCCAATTGCAAGGATTATATAGATAAACATATTTATATTACTGTCGTGCTATTAGTATACCATACCCCCCCCCACCCCCCCCCCCCCCCCCCCCCCCCCCCCCCAACTCTCTGCATTCATGTGAAGCTCTTCACTTAGTTAGTTTTGGGTCATCATTAAACTTCAATGAGGGCTGAGGGTTAATATTACCTTACGAATAAATATCCATATCCAATATCCAAACTGAATGGGGATGATATTAGAGGTAGGAGAAGAGTAGTATAAGAGGTTAAGTATAGTAGTAGACGCCTAATCTATAGTATAGCAAAGGTATTCTTTATCTCATTCTAACCTTCGATAATTGTATGGATATCCGAGAACATTGAAGAACTAAACATTGCAACACATCAATATACCACTATACTAAAATCAGCTAAATCGTATCATATCATAACAAAAGACTAGTATAATTATGGAAAGTACCGATACGTTAACAACAGCAGATGAAGTATACACGTATACTGGTAGTGGAGAGGTTCCAAAAGATGTGATTAGGGTAAAGATTCATTCCAGTGTCACTAAGATCCCAGATGGTATATTTAAAGATTGCGAAGAATTAAAGAATGTAATCTGCAATGAAGGTTTAGCGAAGATCGGTAATAGTGCATTCTGTCATTGCAGCAAACTGCAAAGTATCAATTTTCCTTCTACTCTCCTTGAAATCGGAAGTTATGCATTTAACTATTGCACAAACTTGAGAGAAGTGGTATTCAATGATGGGCTCAAGAAGTTGGAACACAATCATTTTCTTTTTGTGAATCATTAGAAAGCATAACCTTCCCATCTACTTTATTAACTGTTGGTAAGTGGGCATTATCTACATGCAGTAGTTTGAGGGTAGTAGTGCTCAATGAGAGGATACAGACAATTGAGGATTATGCATTTACTTGTTGCAGGAATTTGAGAGAAGTAGTACTACTTGATGAAGGTGTTTATCACACGGGAAACACTGTATTTGGACAGTGTCCATCTTTGGAAAGCTTCAAACTCCCGTCACTTTCATCTCGTTTGGAAGGGATAATGGCTTCTCCTGATCAAAGAGAGACTATAGAGAGCAAAATCAATGCAATCCATGAGGTAGAAAGAAGAAATGGTGAGTTACTGATACCAGCTAGAGGTGTAGGGAATGGAGCAAATTGGAAAGTAGTGAGAGAAATCATCGACAAGATTATTAGTGTACTCGACTATCACGAAGTCAAGGAAGCAACGACATCAATTGAATTGGCATTTTGGAAGGCTGGCATACAAAGTAAAGCAGAAGAAATCAAACCCAATGAGATAGATCGACGAGGTTGTTGTATTGACGTGCCAGGGCCTGTGAAGGATACGATCTTGCAATACCTTGCATATAGAATATACCCTCGTGGCAAGCGTGAGAAACAGGCTTTTGCTGCCAACAACTAGGTAGATAGTCTACATAATTACATAAGCTAGCAATATTTCTTCTTTACAATAATTCTACTTATCTTTATCAGTGCCAAGGGAAATCACTTAAGCTTTCCTTGTCAATACCACATACATACATATATACACAAACAGCTATTAGCAATCTTCTTCTTTCTCGGTCATGGACATATCCTCATCGGAAATTACACTTGGCAATGATATCTGAAAGGAGAGTGGATGATTCAAATGTCTTGTATCATCATTCATCACAGGTACAGCTGCAGCCTCGACAAACAAAGAGGTGTAGGGTGAAGATGACCATGCTAGAGGAGATACAGATGAAGACGATGTCGATATGGTGCTTAGCGGCGGCGGTGTATCTTCATATGCATCTTCATATCCATTGTCAGTGCTACTGGTAGAACCAATAGGATTGGAGCGGCATATCGACGGAGCAATGCATCTTCGTTTCTTAGACGGTTCATTGCAATATAAATATTCATCGTCTTCGTCGTCCTCATCCTCAAAACCTCGCTTGGTACCGCATATTGGACGACGAAAGATAGCTTGAAACGACTGTTGCTGTTGCCGTTGTTGTCTATACATGGGGGAGTGATGGTATTCATCATCACTGCCATCACTAACGAGCTCTTCTACATCAATGGACGACTCTCCATCGATCGGTCTCAGAGTAAATGACGAGAGGCATTGGAGGATACCGCCACCACTGCATCTACTCGATGATGATGAAGATGTAGGCTCTTGGTGGTTGGTAGTGTTATCATTACCTCGATCAGTGTTGGTAGCACGAAATATACCTCTGCTGCGATGGTTTATGATACTCTCAATGCTTGTATCGACGATGGCGGTAGATGGTGATGATACTCTCATAGCATTGGCGGAAGAAGATCCTCGGTTATACTCGGCGGCGACCATTGCGATATATTATTAATCAATTAGATAGTAGAGTTATTGTATTCAAACTATGAGCCCATCTCCACCATATCGGCATACTTTTTGAATGAGACGACTTGGAGGAGGGGGATGTTTGATTTCAAAATTAGGCTGAAAGAAAAAACTGATCGAATGCCAAAACCAGAGACAAATGTTACACACTTATAATACTTATATGCGTAACAATTGTCTTGGTATTACTGTTTGGGGGCAAAAATAATATCGAAAGACAGAAGCGGACAGAAGCCATACCATATCTGAACACTAATTTTGGCGGCCTCTAAAATGGCGGCTATCTTTGGCGCGGTCTGAAGGGTGATATGATAAGTATGACTTGTTGCCCTCTGTCAATTTATTGTACAATGGGGCTGGGAGACAGCTGTTCTATTTAATATTGTATTTAATATAATTAATAAATACAATGAGCATATCTTATGCACTTATCATCATATGATAAGATATCCTCTGCTACAACTCATTGCAACTATTGTCATGCTACATCGTTATTGCTTTTCATCAAGGGTCTCGCTCAAATATAGCACGTAGGCATAATGCTATATATTGTAGCTTGCTGCAAAGCGACAGCTCCAATGACAATCAAGAACTACCGCTGGCATTTGATCAAATGCCAACTGAATACCATGAATTTAACGACGTGAATCAAACTGTCCGCCTAGCATATCGATACTATGCACCATCAACTAATACTACTTCCCCTACAACTATAGTCATACTTCTGAATGGATTGCAAAGTACCATGTCTGGTACAAAATCTCATGCAATACAACAATATGCAAATGAAAATAATGCTGGATATCTTTGTTTTGATTATCGAGGTCATGGTAATAGTTGTAGTAGTTTTGTTGATTGTACAATACATGATTGGATGGAAGATTCACGACAGATGATAGATTATGTGATGAACATGGGTAGCAGTATCGAGCAGTGTCCCAAACTTGTGCTTGTAGGGTCATCGCTTGGTGCTTGGATAGCTTTTGCTTAAAGCCAATTTTATTTGAACATTGCATATCTGGTATCATTGGTATAGGATCTGCAATAGACTTTACATATCATACATTTGAAAAGATGACAAAAGAGCAGCAACAATGTATTCTATCAAAAGAGGATGATAATAATTCGACTATCGATGTCTATTCTCCTTACTTGCCTGAGCCGTACCCATTCTCTCGAGCCTTGTACGAAAGTGGAAATGACTATCTACTTGGTCATAATCTACCAGACAAACATTATGATATCACATTAGACTGCCCAGTGCGTTTTCTACACGGGATAGATGATGATGTAGTACCTTTGAAAACAGTTACCAATGCTGTAAAAGTTTTGCAGGAAAAATACCATGTCAAGGATTTTGCTGTGAGTTTGTTGGGTGGAGGAGATCACAGACTGTCAAGATCAGTTGACATAAAAGCCATACTGAAGACGCTGGGCGAGCTTTTATAAGTAAATAATATGAATTTCGATGCAGTCTGACTAGAAGGCATTCATTAAGTGAATCTAAACATTATGTTTACATTTTGTATGTTCAATAACTGTACCTATTACCTATTCATATTCTACAGGGACTGGACACATTCTGTGCAAACTGTCTAATGATAAAAAGAGGACATCCGAACCTTCCTTATTGACGGAGTCGGTGACACTACGGCAATAGCTTTTCTTACAGGCGGCGGCTCATGAAATACAACTTCCAAAGAAGGTGAATGAGGAAAATACTCATGACTTGTAACTTGTACAACTTCTTCTGTCATGCATACATCGTCTTCATCATCAGAAGTACTTGTATTCGTATTATGCTTGAGGATCCATGGATGGTTCATTGCTTGCTGGGCACTCATTCGTCGGCGGGGATCCATCTGCAACATTCGATGAATGAAGTCCATTGCTTCTTGGCTTATATCTTTCCACTCCTCAATGGGGAAGTAGTATTTGCCTCGTTGGACACTTGCGTGAGTTTCATCATTACAACGACCATTGAAAGGAGGGTATCCGCAGAGGATGATGTAGGCGATTACACCGACTGACCATAGGTCACATTTCTTGTCATAGCTCTTCTTGAGAACCTCTGGTGCAATGTAGTAGGGAGTTCCTACAATCGTGGACATGGGCGCATTCTTCTTTGAATGGTGTTTCCTAGATAGACCAAAGTCAATTATCTTGATTGGAGAGTCGACATCCTTACTATCGAACAGTATATTCTCTGGTTTGATGTCCCGATGGGCAACGTTCTTCTTGTGCATGTATTCAATTGCCTTGAGTACTTGGTGTATTATTCTTGAGGCCTCTTCTTCTCGAAAACATGGACATCCATTGTCTTCTGCACTCTTCTCTACAATCTTGTCAAATACTTCTCCTCCCGTACACAAATCAGTAACAAGATGCACATACTCTGAATCTTCGAATAGATCGACGAGCTGTATGATATTCTCATGCTCCATCTCTTGTAACAGCGTTATCTCCCTTGCAAGTCCACCCGGCTTGACATTTGGGTCACTCTTTAATATTGACTTGACGGCAAATCTTTGACCGGTAGAACGATTGATGCAAGCTCGTACAGAACCTGATATGGTGAGAGATGATTAAGAGTGCATAAGATGTGAGCATATATCCAAATTATGCATATGTCGAGGAGAGATCGATAAAGAAAGCACACCAAACTACTCACCATGATGACCCTCCCCCAATAGAGTACCATCTATATGATACTTGTGCTCTATGTTGCTAAAACAAGTGCCACTGATTGAGTCATCGATGGAGAATGTTCCGACAACAGGAGGAGACATATCATTATCGACCACTGCATCGGCTAGCCGATGATCCGAGACGACTCGAGACATTGTACTTTTACTGCTATCATCCATCATAGGAGAGGCTGGTTCAAAGATATTATTGCTTTGCATATCGACATCTTGTAGAATAATGTTCATAGTGGTTGATGGTGATGGTTGATAATAAAATAAGAATTCAAAAGGGTAATTGCAATGCAAATTATTATAGAGATTGTTTTGAATGCTGTATTTGCAATAAACAATCAAACTTTATGACAGTTGAAGGATTGTATATACTATACTATGTATGTATATCTGGCTATAGTTGTATGAGAATTATGGGCTAAGTATCATCATTATTCGAATCTTTATCATGGTAACCACCGTTTAGTTTTAGAGTGTGTGTCATTTTCGGCAACTGGTATCCTACACACGACATCTGTAATTCAGTTCAACTCATAAAGGTAAGACTTTACAAATATATTTAAATATTACCTTTCTGTGTATGATATGAGATCGAGGGGATACTGGATACCGAGATGGACTCAATATTTAGCGAGTCAACGACCCATCATCTTATCATTTATCATCAATCATCAATCTCAATCCCCTCCACTGCCAACAGGCTTCTCCCATAATCGACTACTGACTATATATCGACCCTTGTGTGCGACATCTCTATATAGTATTTGATGTTCCTGAAATTTCCTTGCTCCGCCGTTTTACTGCTTCTTTGTTTCTTCATCAATTACTTTGAGTTTATATCTGCCTTCATCATCCATCACCCATACTACTGCTTGTATTGCTCGTATAAATATAAAACAAACCAAAGATTGCAACTTTTTAATAACATAATGACGACATCAGAACAATGTCCATCACAACCAACATCAGCAGACGAACGCCGACAACGTAAGCGTGCCAAGAAGAAAGCAGCACTAGCAAGGCGAAATGAACGCATTGCAAAGAATGGAGGTCCTCCCGAAACGACATTTGTAGGTAAACATAAATGGCTAGGAGGTGCAGTTGATCCCAATACTGGCAAAATATACGGTATACCATCACATTCACATCAGATTATATGTATTACACCTTCTTATACTAATACTGATGGGGAAGAGATACCCGCAGAGATATCAACAATACCATTGCCAAATGAATATCATGAAGGACAATTTAAATGGTTACGAGGAGTTATATACAATGGATGCTTATACGGTATACCAGCATGGAGTACACAGGGTGTATTGAAAGTAGAATTATCTACTCATCAAGTAACTGTATTACCACTGCCAAATAAACCAAGCTACTACAAATCAAATCCGATCCCCTGGAAACAACGTGTTGAAAAGGTTGATAGAGGACGATGGATGTGGCATGGAGGGGCTGTTAGTACCAATAAGGATAATGTTGCTGCAATCTATTGTCCGCCGAGTAATGCAGAATTTGTGCTCAAAGTATATCTAGATGGGAGTGATAGAGTAGAAGAGATTGGTATCCCCTTGAGTGATGGCCAAAATAAGTGGTATGGTGAGTAGTCGATGTGTTGTTGTGTGTGAAAGAAGAAATGTGATTTTCTCACCGATCTTTCTTTCTCTAATCTTAGGTGGAATAACAGGCTTGGATGGATGTGTATATGCACCACCTTATACAGCAACTGGAGTCCTCCGTATCAATCCCAACACAGACTCAGTAGAAGTAATTGGAAACTATCCTGAAAGTGGATGGAAATGGCATGGTGGTCTCTTGGCAAAGAGTACAGGTGTCATCTATGCATTCCCTGCACACTCTAATGAGGTACTTTGTATCGATACAAATCCAAGAGAAGAAGATAATGACGATGATCAATCATGGCGTGTGACTACTATCCCTATTCATCGTCATGAGAATGATACTGACTCTCCTGATCTTCAATACAAATGGTTAGGCGGTAGTTATGGGGCCGATGGATGTATCTATGGCATGCCTAGCGATGCAACAACAATATTACGAATAGATCCAATCAAGAATGAAGCGATAACTTTTGGAACTGTCGACCCGAGTATCAACAAATGGCAAGGCGGTATATTGAGCTCAATTGATAATTGCTTTTATGCTGTACCTGCTGATATGGACTGTATCTTAAGAGTTGATACTGATCCAAATACTCCACTGAGTGTAGATTATGTTGGTAAAGATTTCCAAGACATTGATGATAAATGGCAGGGCGGATTTGTTGGTAGTGATGGTAAAATATACGCTATTCCTGAAAATATCAACAACGTCATGGTCATTACACCTGGTGACAAACCATCTGTGGAGATGTTGAGATGAATCAAACCTAAGCTAAAGAGGATTAAGTCAGAAGAATATATGGGTAGTATTCATCAATTCTTTATTACATTACAAAGTTACAATTAGTTCTATTTCAATACATGATCATCGGCCCAGTGTGTCACTTTGAAGTTATTCATATGCAAACTCCATTCGGGCTTTACTCGACTTGCTTGTGCTACTAGAACTTCGACGTTTCTTACTGGACTTGCTTGTGGTGGTAGAGCTACGACGCTTTTTACTTGACTTGCTGGTACTAGTAAAACTATCACGACGACAACGCCCATAGTTACGAACATTAACACCGGCTGCATCAGCAGCTGAAAGATTAGGGTAGTTACTACCATCACACCCACACACAGGGTCATACTCGTAAGTAACATCACCTCTAGTTGGCAAACAAGTACCACGCTGAGTTCCTCGAGATGTGGGGCAGCTTCCAATGTCTAAAGCACAGAATTCACGGCGGCGACAGTCAGAGGATGATGTACTACGGCTGGGAAAGCTACAGCTCCTACCCCTACGGCTTGCTGCCTGGCTGTCCATGAACTCTAGCTCGTCAGTAGTAGGCTCTGAATCCTCTATCGAGAGGAAGTCCAGCTCGTCGTTACAAGGACCTGAGAATTGCACCATCAACTCGAGCACAATCTTCGTTCGGATAAGTTTGCATCGCGGACCATGACCCAGCTACAGGCATACAACACACAGGGCGGTATACAGATGAACAAGCATCGTCATCAGAGTAGGCATTAGCACCCATAGATAAGGCCAAAGTTGTTAGAACATAAGTAGTAGATAGAAATTTCATGTTGATATTTGATTGATATAACTTTTTGAAGTTTGTCTTATTGATAAGTTGATATTGATATGTTTGTTTGTATGATTTGCTTTTTTATGAGACGATAGCTGATATGAAACAACAATCTCCATGACCAAACCACAAGACACTTCATTGAAATAGGACTCAATGAAGCACGAACACTATCAGTAACACTGAGGATACCCTTGAATAAAAGGATACCGTATCTTAAAAATCAAATATTTTCTTTACATTGCAGAGGCTGGTGGCGGTATGCTTTATCAGTGGCGTATAGTATCATGACAGTAGCAAGGATAAACTAAGAGCTAATGTGGATATCGGTATTAGCAATGGCATCATCTAGTATGTTATCGGTGATGATGGCGGTGGCCTCGGCATTAATAACCACAAATGCTTTCTCCCCTTCAGTAGCTCTTGTGTCCTCAGTTGTTTCGTCATCGACTGACAAGGGTGTGTTGAGATCTATAGATCCATTTACTTTGACATTGCAATCAACGCCAAATGATGAGGTTACAATTGGCGGTAGGCCTCTTATCAACAGCAATAAATCAATACTAAATCGTCTTTTCAATAGCAACAAATCATCGCCAATAATACGGGGTAGTAAGTATGAAAATTCGACCATTCTCACCCCGGCCAATGCCGCAATCAAAGTTAATGTCAAACCTACGAGAGAAGCTACAAAACAAGAATGGCAGCGCGCATGGAAGTTACATCGTTTTATGATGAAGATATTGCATAAGTTTGATGGTTGCAAACCTAAGGATAGCAAATTGGCATTGTAAGTACCATAATATGTCTGAACATATAAATTTGCTGCATATTATCAATGACATATACAACTTTTTTTTCTACAACTCAGAGCATGCTTATGGTGGAAGGCAATAGCAGGGAATGACAGAACATCACCAGTCTATGATTATCAACTATCATATGATTTACTACCATCAATAACACGATGGATTGTGAATCGAAGAATATGTAGATTCTATCCAAGATTGCATCATGCTAATGTTGAGATCAGGAAAGTCCACGTTAGTATTGTTTTATCATGTGAATGCTTGTGTTAAATATTAAGTCTCGACAAGTGGAATACTTCATTTGGTCTTCCATTGCCTTTATTTAATTGCCCTTGCAAACCAGATGTACTAACAGAAGTTACTCTCATCTCTCTCCTTCTTCATAAACTTTGAAACGCGCATCTGCCAGAACTGCGTACCTTGACAAATCAGTGGCCACAGTTATCAATTCTATGATGAATGAAGAAGTACATAATGCATCAGGTATAATGGAACAAAAGAAGATCAATCTTATAGTGATGGGTGGGGGGTATGACACAAGAAGTATCAAACTACTTGAAAGGTCTCTGCTGCAAAATACAGATATACCTCATTATGAACTACTGAAACAAAAGAGACAAACAAGAACAAGATGGTGGAATAGACGAGAACTTGTGGAACCGCCATTGAAGAATGCATTTGACAATATCACATCGAAAGACTATGATTTAGAATGTTTTGAGCTTGATCTACCTGAAGTAGTCAGGGCTAAAACACAACTGTTACAAACTAGACTATTCAAAAGAAGACCATGGTTACAAGATATACAAAGTGATTATCCAAGGTTGATTCCAGTAGACTTTAACAATTTGAATGATACAAGGAGTGCCCTTGAGGGCATTATTCTATCTGATGATACAGGCAACAATAATGTGCACAATATAATCATATTTGAGGGTGTAATGATATATCTAGATGAGGGTGTGCCACATGCACTGTTAGACATTTGCAGTAGTATATTGAACAAGAGAAAGAGTCAATCGTCATCATATCTTTGCTTTGCTGATAGATTAGAGAATATACCTGGAGGAGATGAATCTGCGGCAAATCTGGAGATGAATAGTACAGGATGGAAGCTGATAGACTGGTTACCCAAGCCTGGCTTGGCAAGACATATGGGCGTAGCAAGGTTAAGATAACTCTACTTATGACTTACTATTCTACATTCATTAGTTAAATGTTGGAAATGTAATCTTGCAAGTTGGCAACAAGCTGTGAAGTCTGTACTGTTAGCTTGTCATCATCACTTTCGCATCCTTCACTATTATCACTATCCGATGCTGAGGATGCACTTGATGTATCGAGTGCAGATGTTGATTCAGATACTGATGATAAGACCTCTAACTTCTTCTTTCTAGAACTCTTCTTTGACCGTCTACTCCGCCCTCTCTGTCGAACAGACTTGTTGGTATCAGTAGATGAATCTTTTACAACTCGTTTCATATGTAGTTTGTAACTAGAATCATTTAAGGATTCATCATCTGGGTATAAATATTCTTTGTATTGTTCTTTAACCATACATTCTTCAGTACTTCTATTATGGGAAGGATTCTTTGGTATAAGACTGTCAATGTCAAATTCTTCTTGTTTGTTGCTGTTATTAGATTGAGGAGAGTCTTCTTCTGTTGGTGCTATACCCTGAAGTGTATTATTGATTTGTGATGCCAATTCACTTAAAGTATCCAGGAACTCTTCTTGTTTGTCATTATCTATCTCAGTATCAGCTTCTTGAGATGCTTCGTTCGTCACATCAATATGAGTCTGTGATATCGATGCGGTTTTACTGTCATCGATTATCGGCTTTGGAGGCAAACTTTTGTTCTCGATTACAGATGACTTTATTATTGGACGTTTGACTTCATTTCTTCTTGGTGGAGGCGGCGGTGGCGGAGGTAGATGAAAGTGTTGTTGTTCTTTCGGAATTACTCCATTGTTGGTATCTACTGGTACCCTCTGGTTCAACTTTCGTCTAGGCGGCGGCGGCGGCGGTATGGGATATTGAGAAGTCATTTGCACAGCAACTCCATTGACTCCTCTCTGGTCAACAGTATTATTGCCAATATCCCGAGGTTGAGCTATAGGGTGATGTATCACCTCTTCTTCTTTCAGTATCTCACTGCTTCTTAATACCCCTCGTCCCTCATCTTCATTCTGAACCTCGTCAGCCTCATCGTCTTCTTCTTTGTGACTTAACAATCTAACAACATTATTATCACTTCCATTATTTCCTTCATAACTTTCGTATCCACCATTTCGAATACTTTGCAGATATTCACGGTAGTTATTTGACAATGCATTATGATTTGATTTGATATTCTCCTCGACACCGGTGGATCCAGTGTTATCAACTTTTGAAGTATGATTACTGTTTTGCTTCTGAGCAGAATTAACTAAACTAGTATATGTTGTTATTGCACTTATCACTGATGTATCGTCATCATCATTCATATCATCATCTGTAGTGGTATCTGTACTATTACCACATTCTAACACAATTGGCAAGTTCAATGCCTTCTCTTCTATCAATTGTATAACATGTTGTCTTGCCAACTTTTCTATTATTTCATTCTCGTACCTCCTCTCAGCCATCATGTCTTCACCTGTACTACTATTATAAGCCTGTTCTTGAATATCACCGCTTTGTATAAAGTTTTCATCAATCTTATCATGTAAACAATTGGAATAGTCAATTGATAATCGTGTAGCTAATGATTGTAATTCTATAAGGGATAATGATTGGAGAGTTGTATGTAATTGTGTTTGTAAGTGTGATCTGTAATCATTGTCTTGTGGTAGTATATCATCTGGTGTATTATGATCATTCATATGCTCAACATCTTGTTGTTGTTGATTATCTAAGTTTATTGGTGTAGACTGTATGGTATTATTATCATTATCATCGTTGCAGTTGATACCATCATCTACACTAGCAGCCTCCTTCTTCGATCGAGAAAAGTTTTCAATCAAGTTGATATAATCTAACTCATCATTGCAATTTGTTGTATCTAATGATAATTGACTTGACAATGTTTGCAATTCTATTATTGTACAATTCATTAATGAGGTATGTAATTGAGAACAACGCTGTTGCAATGTTGGTGGAGTTTGTGGTGGAGATATTGTTGATATTGTTTGTTGTGTTGTGAGAGTCATATCGCTGTCGCCGCTCATACCTGACACCGCCTTATCCACAACAGATGATCTACGACAGGGCGGCGGCGGAGGTATAGCTGTATGTGGTGATAGCGGCATTGGATTCTGCTGTGCTAGTATTGCTAAAGGTGAGCTTGCTAGATTTTGTTTATATTGATTGTGGGGGCTTATCTATTTCTCTGACCTGGTTCTTAGATTATGTCTTTTACATGTCTTTGAGAGCAAAAAGCATGTGAGATGTTAGCGTACATATGCTAAGACGAACACGCGTGCCATTATGGAGTACTTAGAGATTCTGTTTGAAGTATGGTTATAGAATTAAACCAAACTAAACTAGTATCAATAGGGTATCTTGTCTTGTACATACATGTACCTAAATATGAGAGGCAGGTTCTTCTAGTCAAGTCTATCGTGCACTGTATGTCGCTTGTTTCCCTCTACTAATATCTGATATGAGCTCACGTGTGTAGGATACTTCCTGTAGTATCTATGGTACATACCCCTATAACACTAGGGGAAGCTAATGTCCCCCTCAACACTCAAATATATCGGGCAAATTACGAATGAGTTTATATCTTGTATTGAATTTCATGAGATCAGGGGGTGGAGGAGCAAAATAGGTACGATCAGCATCATTTACTCCAAGTGCCCTTTCAATCCAAGCAAGCACACGAGGCATCAACCTAGTGTCCATATCAACAAACTGTAGGTAATTCAAATTGTACTGAACATGTACTCGGAACATCTTAATCCGACAAGTGGAACTCTTGTCCTGTCGTTTGTTCAAATCCAAACATTCACGCAGTAACGGTCCATGGATAAATGCCCGTTTCAATGCAGTTTCATAACCCAAGCATGTTAGAGTATGGTTAGAACGAGTAGCCGTGTCCTGTATACTACCCTGGCTAATACACTGCCCTCCACTCATATCTAAAAGATTCGGAGGAGCGTATATCCCATCAGCCTCAAGAATTATAAGTAGTGAATCACCATCTCTCATATTATAATAGAATGGTGTCTCCCTCCAGACCAATTTACAGCGTTCCTTTACGACCTTGACCTTTGGCATATCCTCTACGGTATATCCCCACCTCGGGTCTGAATAAAGTTGTACACCCAAACGATGCAAGGGCTCATTGAGCTTGATCTTGAGACGTGCACTCTTTACCACATCAGTACGAGGACAAACCCAACTCACATTGAGATTAATAGTTGAAGAGGGAATCCTACATAAGCAATTCAATAACTTCATTAATGCCTTCGGAGTCATCCTCTCGTTACGGTCAAGGTCAAGATTATTCAGCTGTGTATTATTGGATAGCGCATCTGCCAAAATAGCAGCACATCTGTCATCAATGTAGTTGTGACGAAGGATGAGGCTTTTGAGGTTGGATTTTGGGTCCTTTAACAATGTTGCTAAGGCCCAGCAAGCTTGTTCACCAATTCGATTTCCCATGAGTGATAAGCGTCGTAATTGGGTATTCTTACTCAATGCCTTGATAAATGTATCAAACGTTCCCTTCTCCTTTGACTCTCCACCACCCATGGAATTACCATCGAGTGAAACGTTTTCTACACTATGTGTCCTTGAAGCAAGTGCCGTGGATAATAACTCAACGGCACATTTGCCCAAGCAGCCTTCGATTGATAATGTATGAAGACTTGGATTCAACACAATAAATGGCGCAAGACTTAACATCTCCTCCTTCTTGATAGTATTATCTCCAATCTCCAATTCCCTAATTGACTTATTGTGACGTAATCCTGCACATAACTCCTTCATTGATTTACTTTTCATATAAGCCTTTCCGATACAGAAATATAACATGTGTGTATTTGACCCTAGCCATTTACCTAACTGCTTACATGCCTTTTCGGAGATACAGGTGCCTATGAATAAATGATTCATGGTTGGATCATTATCTCGAATACGAAATATTTTCTTCTCATAACATGGTGCTAATCCCAAAACTACGGGTGGACCGGTAGGTTCCTCTTCTCTTGGTGGTGGCGGACCTCCAATAAATCCCTGTGCCGGGGGCAAACCAGCTATTGGCTGTATCTCCATTGGTGTTCTGATACTTATAAAACGAGCGCCTCCATCCATGTTCATCTTGAGGTAAGTTATATTTTTTTTATGTGTTGTGTTTTGGGAGTATATGTATCTCTGATAAGCCAATAACTTGACAGCTGAAATCCCCACAGATAATTACTTAATATAGTTTGTTGATATAGAATGTAGTGTATTCGCTCTACGGCTGTGGTTTATACTACCAATATAGAGTATATTAAGAGGTGCACCGACAAGTAATTTTTTATGTGAAGTGTATCTTGTGTATATTGCAAATCTAATCGGCAGTGAGAAGCAAACTTTGATAATATGTATGGATAATATGGATAATAGAGTACCTGCCGCAGTATTCGGGTATTGCTTGCGGCCTTTCGGATGATGTGAGGGGTGAAATAAGGTAACTACCTCTCTAGTTGCAATAGCAATCAATAAAGAGGCAATGACATGTGAATCAACAATCAAAATCGGCGATCAAACAGGTCAATTTACTGGTTCTCCAGTATTGCATGCTGCCGCCTAACAGGCATACAGACATTATGCACATGATGCAGCCACGCTTCTGGGCAACCTCATGGCTAATGCCTAATACGAGGAGGAAGTATAGTTCATTGATAAAAAGGTGAGATTTAGTATGGTTTATCTGCTTATATTTTGCAATGCACATCTTGTGCACAAAATTTACATACTCACCACACATTCATCTTTGCCTGCTTTACATAATCATATCTCCTCTAGTAATTGCAATACCCAGGCAATATTATCTTTATGTTCTATTCGAAATTTAAGCAACAATAGTAGTAACAGTAGTGGTTGCAATGGAATGAAAGTTTATGATTCTCTATCAGAAAGTCATTGTAACTTGCCATCACCGGCATCCACTTCTACATCTACATCTAACAAAGGTACAGCATGGTATATCTGTGGTCCAACCGTATACGATTCTGCACACTTGGGACATGGAAGAACATATGTATCAATGGACATATTACGTCGAGTTGCATTGAATTTACACAATGGCAACAATGGTACTAACAAAAGCGAAGTAGATGGAAGTAGACAAATAACTCCAAGACCATTATATGTAATGAATATAACAGATGTAGATGATAAGATTATACACCGTTCTATGGAAAATAGTCAAAACAAGAACAGTGGAAGCAACAGTAAGGAGGAGGTTGATCCACTAGTATTAGCACGACATTATGAAAATGAGTTTTGGTCAGATATGAAATTACTAAATGTGATGAAACCTGATGTTATATGTCGTGTTAGTGAACATGTTACTGATACGATAGTACCGTATATACAACAGATTGTTGATGGTGGTATGGCATATGTGATACCGGAAGATGATGATGAAGGCGAAGTTAGTGATAACGAGCAAAATGAAACACAGGGATCAGTCTATTTTGATGTACGAGCATTTGAATCAATAACAAATGGTAGAACAAAGTATGGAAAGTTGGCACCGGATGTGGCAACTACTGACTTTTTCACTTGGGAGGAATCATCACAACCAAATGAAGAAAAGGGTGTACAAAAGAGTAGTGTCAACAATCAGGAAGATGATGAAGGACAACTGATACGAAAGAAACATGATCCACGTGACTTTTGCTTATGGAAATACCGATCGAGAACATCCTCATCACCGACAGCAATAATAGAACCATCGTCAGTATCATACGACTCACCATGGGGACCGGGCCGTCCAGGATGGCATGTGGAATGTAGTGCAATGATACAACAATTATCATTAGATTTTAATAAGACACATACGTTTCAGATACATGCCGGTGGAGTGGACTTGAAATTCCCTCATCATTCAAATGAGATTGCACAGTCTGAGGCATATATTGCTAGCTGTATCAGTAGTAGTTGTAGTAGTGGATTAAATGATAACGAAGAGTTCAAGGAATGGATACCACATTGGATACACACTGGTCATTTATATGTCAAGGGGAGGAAGATGTCAAAGAGCTTGAAGAATTTTATTACCATTCGTGAAATGTTGGGTATATCAAGTACTGAAGGCGATGATTCATCTACAACAGCTAAGGCGAACCAAACTAATAATGTATGGTCATCTCCGGCAGATGACTTTCGACTTTGGTGTCTTGGTCTATCTGGATCGTACCGCGGACCTGCTACATATAGCAAAGACAGAATGGAGGAGGCTCGTGTGATACGTGAGAAGTGGATAAGATTTTTAATAGAGGGACAAGAATGTTTAGATTGGCTACAAGTAATAGATAATAACGTCACTACGGATACAACAACAGCATCATCGTCATCAAGACTGTGGGGGGATGAAGAGTTACAGCTGTTTCATACTGTCACTCAATGCAGTATGACTTGCCGCAGAGCTCTTCTCGACGATCTAAATGGTGCATTGTTTGTGAAAGAGCTAACAAGCATAGCCGATACTGGTCTGGCTTATGTTGAACAAGTCAAGATCAATCGTCATACCAACAATCGGCCAGAGGAACCCCTACGATTTGTTTTGGACACTCTTCGAGGGCAACTAGACCTTGTTGGCTTTACAGAACGAACTGTCAATGCAGGAATATCTAATCAAGATAGTGATAATAGTCAACAGTCAACCAACAGTACACTAGTGGATGAAACTGTAGCCTTTCGTGCCTCTGTTCGATCAGCAGCATTAGGTGTTCTCCGGAAGAAGACTGATGGTGTTGATAGTGCAAAAGATATACTTGGCCTATGCGATAAATTGAGAGATGATACATTCCCAAAACTTGGGATAGAGATATTAGATGGTAAAGTTGTTGATAAGAAAGATGATGATAGTGATTCCAATAGAGGATGGAGACACTGCTCTCCTACAGAATAACTCCACTTAATAAGATGTGTTTGATAAATATGTTTGATGTGAATGATATATCTGAGACTGTTAGACTGCTAGAACTTAATTGTTCGTTTTCCCAATACATCCCCTACACAATCTAATGGATATCATTCTCATTCTCATACATACTTTATTCCTGTTGATCACTTCTCAGTATCTTGAGATTGTGAACTGTCCTCCTCAATATCCATCTTGAGATTGTGAACTGTCCTCCTCAATATCCTTACATGAATCCACAGTAGGCATAAGCAGCAGTAAATCCTACCCACACTAAAGTATCCCAAGCACCCACCGAATACGAAGCGTAAGCAAAAATAGCCATTGGAATCAAATTCGTCTTGCAAAACTCTTTTGACCTTGCTTCGCCAGCCTTAACGGCATGATACTTACCCTGCAGAAGAAAGAGGAACATAGTGTAGCAACATGAGAGTACATGAAAGCGACACAACTATCAAAGATTCTCATTCTTTCTCACTTACATTTGCCCAGCCTAAGGGAATCAAGAAGTAATACCACACACCAAGAAGAGAGGTAGGTGGGGTAGTATTTGTTAGTGAAAGTACAACACCATAATCATATGCACAATCAACTACACTCTTCATTTCATAACTTGGTTTCAATCAGAACCTAAATGTCCAAATCAATGGGTGGTCAGTGACCATTGTGCCAATTAAGTTTTACTTACCTAATACACTAGCCGACATCATAAAACGGTAGGTGTCGGCTGCCTCTTCACCAGCGCCAGCAACAGCGGGTGCTAACCATTTCAACCACAAATCAGCGGGCATGAATAGCGCTATGTAATATGAAACAGATAAGATGAGAAGGTAGATGATGAGAGGTGAATCGCTGCAATATATTTTCGACCAAAGAGACAATAGTACACAGACACAAACTCTTACACATGATGCCATTGAAGGTGGCAACACAAGCACTAAACGTTAAGAATTTGGTAGCGATATCTTTGTTATTTCCCTTGACCATATTGAAATTTGTTTTTGCAATAGATTAGAAGTAAAAAGTAAAAGATCTCCTCTTCAATTTGAGACATAATTGACATCAAACGCAGATGGCGTTGATTCTTTCTTAGTTTACGGCCTTGATCTGAGAAGTCATTTACCATAGAGATTACCTACATCACGTACAATTTGCCTTTCATCACAATTCACAATGTATAATTATATACGCACTTCTTAACTTATATCTATAGATTTAATGATACTAAGCTTGTCACTGCCCTCTTCTATAAACTTCTTTTGCAACTCTGTATCTTCCATGAAGATCTTCAACGAACTTGCAAAGTCCAATAGACTTGGTTTGAGTTTACTATTCCACAGCTCTTCATCCTTCTTTATTATTGTGGTATGTGTCTCCAACTCCTTCTTCTTTCGTAAATGTTCAACCAGCTCTCCTTCGGGACAATCTAGAATTTGTAAATATGTCTGAAGTTGGGCAATGTCATACTTTGGTAGAGGATTAAAGAATCGTTTCATTCTATTCTTCACTTCCACTACTCGTCCTTTATCATTCAAGCCATCTATACGTCCACCAACTAATACCTCGGTATCATCATCAAGTGTACCCAATATAAGTTTATAAAACTTGTCATTATTATCTCTCACTACCTCCTTCTCCTTAACCTCGTAATGCTTTATAGCCTTGTGTTCTTGCTGAATGCCAAAGTTTTTCTGCAGTTCAGACTTAAAGTGATCTGTTAAAGCAGCTTTTACATCCTCCTTTACATTTGGTAATTCTTTAATCTCCGCTTTAATCTCTTGTGATAACTCTGTCAGCTCTGTGGCTGATTCAATAGTTGAACTCTTTTCGATTGCACGTTGAGCTAGTTCAGTTGCTCCGGATTCTTTTATTATCTCAATTGTTTGTTCTTCGGGTGTTAATACATCTAATTGTCTTTCAATGTTGGCAACTTGCTCAGGATTTGTTCTTTTCCATACCGTATAGAATACCTAACATATGCAAATGATATGAGATATGGTATGATTAGTATTGCAAAAAAAGTGAACATATCTTATGCACAAATAACTAACATGAATACAAATATACCCACATCTTCAACATTTCTATATCGATTCAAATTGGCAATAACAGGCACCTCTGATGCAAATATGCAGATATTATTATGATTGGATGACCTCGTTTCTGCTGAAGATGCTATAGTGAACTGACGGCGTTGATGGCTAAGTAATTCAAGTTTATTACTACCTCTACCACTACACCGCAGATTTGATACAAATAATAGTTGTAGGGGACGAAACATCATCTTCTTTATACATCTAACAGAGATGGCCAGCTCATATTACCTCTTGGTACAGTGAGTAGCACACACTGATGGCAGATGCACAATGTCGTTTGATCGCTAAAAGGGTAAATTTTATTCAAGCATTGTAAGTGGTGAGATAGACAATAAGCGCAGTCCAGTAATAAGTGACGGTATAATATCTAAAATCGGTACAGAATCGTCACACATTAACACAACCCTCAAGCTAACACAAATAGAAGCGGTAGTGTTTTACATTATTAATAGGTATATTAATTTATTGGATGATGTCATCGAGAGGGAAACGCTCCGCAGCAAGTATCAGTAGTGAACATTCAGATGAGGTGTATGAGTATAAGGGAGGATTGAGTGTCCCTCGAGATGTAGTTAGTGTACAGTTTCATCCAGATGTTACTTCAGTTGATGATTGTGCATTTCAATATTGCCGCAACTTAAAAGATGTGGTTTTTAATGAAGGTCTTCGCTCGATTGGGAAGAATTCATTCCATTGTTGTGCATTTGACAGTATCACCTTTCCTTCTACTCTCGAGGAAATTGGGGAAAGAGCATTCTACCAATGTAATGGACTAAGGAAGGTTGTATTTAATAATGGGCTGCAAAGAATCGGGAAAATGGCATTTATGTATTGCTCATCATTGGCCAATGTTGATTTATCTTGTACTAAAATCAAGAAGCTCGAGGCAGATGTCTTTTACAGTTGTAAGAGGTTAACAAAGGTGGTATTAAATGAGGGTATCAAGAAAATGTACCATACCTTTTCTCAGTGTACATCTTTAGTGGATGTCAATTTTCCTTCTTCTCTCGTTGAGATTGAAGATTACTCATTTTATAGTTGCAAGTTGGAAGTGGTAGAATTAAAAGAGGGTCTTCAAGAGATTGGAGCACTCGCATTTGGTGATAATAGTTCATTGGAGAGTATCACGCTTCCCTCTACCATAACAGAAATCCCACATGATGCCATTCAAGAATGTACAAATTTAAGAGAGATTATCATGCTAAATCAAGACATTAGGGTATGTAAAAACGAGTATGATCATGATAATGATATCTATATTCAAATTGAGACGAAGAAAGCTTTTTTACGATGTCCATCATTGACATACATATCATTTCCAAGCTTATTATCTCGTTTGGAAAATATTGTTTTGGCTGGTCAAACGCAGGCTAGGAATAAGGTCAATGATATTCATGGAGTACAAATAAGAGATGGTAAAGTGTCGATCTCTGCAACGTTCATAACCGAAGACCACCCTTACAGTGATGAGGAGTCGGATTCGGATAATGAATCGCACCAAATAGTTCATTTGGACTGGAGTGCGGTTCAAAAGAAGCGTGATATGATTTTAGACCTGATTGTGTTCTATGAAAAGAGAGAGGCAACATGTTTATTTGAACTTGCTTTGTGGAAATCACAGATTACTATCGCAGAAGATAAACAGAATCCTGTTGACCGTGAGGCATGTCGTATCGATGTCCCAGGACCTGTTAAAGATGCTATTTTGCAGTTCCTTTGATGCCAAACAGAAGGATCTAACAGCTCTATTATCTAGGAACTAACATTAGACTGTTCTTGTTGCTACATCCTCTCCAGATTAATCCAATGACTCCTTCTTCTCTCCACCCCGATAGTAGTAACTGGGAGTTCTCATGGTAACTAGCTCTTCAGCACTAGTAGGATGTATGCCGATAGTATTATCGAAGTCATCCTTGGGGAATCAGAAGTTAATTCCATACAATGGTCAAGAAGAAAGGGAGGCAGGGGGGTTAGTTTTTGTTAGTATAATTGCAAAACCATATCATATGCACAAGTCAACACAATCCACGGCCAAGGAGTATGTCGTCTTGATCACTGGTTTCACAATCAGAACACAGAATGCCCAGATCAAAGGGTGGTCTGTGACCATTGTGCACAATTAACTTCTACTCACCTTGGTTGCGCCCATTTTAACTGCAATAGCAACGCCCTGTACCATTTCTCCGGCACCATCGGTAGCAACATGACATCCAACAACACGTTGTGTCTTTGTTTCAACAATGAGCTTGAACAGTGAGTAGGTTTCACTTTTAGGGAAGGAATGCTTCATTGCACGGAATCGATTCTTATATACATCAATATCACCAAACTTGGCAACTGCCTCTTCTTCCGAGTATCCCACGGTACCAATCTCAGGTGTGGTAAAGACAGTAGATGCAACATATTCATGGTCAACTGGACGGTCCATCCCGCCAAAGACTGTATCAGCCAATCGATGTCCCTCCATTAATGCCACGGGTGTTAATGCAATACGATTTGTAATATCACCCACTGCATATATACTTGGAACATTCGTCTGTGAATAATCATCAACAGGAATGAACGAGCCTTCAGTCTTCACTCCTGCGGCCTCTAAATTCAATCCATCAATCTTACCCTTCCGTCCAGTAGCATACATGATTGCATCACATTCAACAACATTACCATCTTGATCAGTAACACTCAATGTACCATCCTCATTCTTAACAATCTCCTTTGGATCAGTATTGAATTGTAAATCAATATTAGAATTGGTAGTCATTTCCTCCTTTAGGTGTTCACGCATATCTTGATCAAATCCGCGTAAGAATAAGTCACCCCTGTACATTAATGTAACATCTGATCCCAAGCCGTCCATGATACTTGCAAATTCCAATGCAATGAAACCACCACCAACTACCACAATACGTTTAGGTTGTTCTTTTAAGTAGAAGATTTCATTTGATGTAATTGCATGTTCAATACCTGGTACTGATGATGGTTTGAATGGCCATCCACCTACGGCAATTAAGATGTTCTTGGCAGTTACTGACGATGTTTCACCAGTGGCTGTGGTATGTACATTCACCGAATTTGGTCCAGCTAACGAGCCTGTTGCCTCAATAACTTCCACGCCAGCATTCTTTAATACAAAGTTTTGATATACATTGTTTAATCTGGTGATTTCTTGATTCTTATTCTCTAGAAACGTCTTCCAGTCAAATGTACCCTCTGTGGCACCTTCCCATCCATATCCTGCCATTTCCTTAATCTCACCAGGATAGCGGGATGCAAATACCATTAGTTTCTTTGGTACGCAACCTGTTAATTGGATGTATGAGTGTGAGTTATTATTGCAATTGAGTAAGCACACATCAGATGTACGTACCAACATTGACACAAGTACCACCAATAGCAGAATACTCTGGACTAATCCCATGAGTTAATCGACTTTCCAACAAGGCAACCTTGGCACCATAGCCACTAGCGATACGTGATGCACGTACACCGCCACTGCCGCCACCAATTACCAGCAGGTCGTAATCATATTCTGTGTCGTCAGAGGTTGATGAAGAAAGTGTTGAGAATGACGTTCGTCTGTATGTGGGAGATCTAAGGTATGATGATAGGGTACGTATTGGTGTTGAAGGGTGAGTTTGAAAGGCCGATATAGAACGGCAGGCCAATCCTATTATCATTATGGTCTTCATGTTTATCTTCTGACGATTGACTGATATAATTACTTGAGAGTGTATTTGCGGTTTTGCCACAAAGCTTGCTATTTTTCTATATCTTTCTCTCTATGCCTGTAGTAACAATCTCGTATCAATTATTAAAGGCTTGTCAATAATAACACATTATATACTACACTGCATATATAAAGCACCGTCATTGTGCTTTTATTTACTTGGTAGTGCAGATGACGTTGGCGATAAAATTGGCGATAATTATTGCAATCTGCTCTCGTAACCAAAGTTCTAGTAGTTGAGATGATGGCCACCCTAATAGCCTCATATTAACCATGCTATCCTCTCTACTGATCCTATCAGTCTATATGACAATAGGCTGTATAGGTTTTCCAAGTTCTATAGCTTTTCGTGGATCGAACAAGCCGTATTGCAACAACTTGCATCAACATCAAATAATTGATGGTGCACTGAGATATAAAAGAAGTGTATTGAACTATAATCTTAATGACTACTTTTCATCCTTTAATACTAACAACGATGAAGAAGAAGGTGATAGTAATGAAACTAATATAGAAGATACTAGTAGTAAAGGAAATTATATAGGTGGCGGAAGATTAGATCAGGGCAACACTCAAGAAAGTGGTGGTGCGTTTGATGTTAACAGTTACTTTAACAACTTCAATAATAAAGATAGTAATACCCCAAACTACAGTGATGATGGTACCGATACGGAACAAGAACAGAAAAAAGAAGAAAAGGAGAAACCACCAGCAATAAAAATGAGTTATGAAGAGATGGTACAATATAACAACGCTAGACTCTGTCCAAAGTTATTCTTAACACAGCGTGCTTTGCAGTCTTTTATATATTTGTTAGAGGAATGTAGAGATCCACACTCTGGCAAGGTAAGTTATAGTTAGTTTGTAGAATGCTTATATAATGTGCACGCTTTTCTAACTAATACATCTCATGTGTGCTTATAATACCATCAACCAATAGTGGATTGAAGATTATCTTGGTTTACAGAATCTACTCAACTATCACGGCACTGGGGCAATTAATATTACAAACTATCCAACGTGGGATGCACCACTTTATGACATAATGAATGAACCAAACACTAAAATGATTATATCAGCAAAACGTCGAGGTCGAGGACATGGAGGATGGTCAAAGAATAATCCATACTTACAAGAACGTTGGGTAGAATTCAAGCATGATATACGTCCCGCTTCATTAGTACAACGATTATTACCAGTTAGATTACAATTAGCATCCGAGTTTGCAACTGATTTACATATTGTTGAGATTGTTAATCAACAGATTATGACGAGTTATATGAGCAATCTTCGCTTTGAAAGGGATGAACCAATCCTTGCTGATATGGCTGGTATAAAAACTGATGTATCCCAGAGCAAGGCGGCTTTTGATCGTATATCAGTTGAAATATTATCAAATCATATCGAATATCAAGAGTCATCATCATCTCCATTCCGAAAGGGCAACTTTGATTTGCTGTATAGTTTATGCACACAGGCTTCGGCTCATCGTCTACTACGAGAACTGCAGTCATCTGCAACTAGTGATACTGATGTTACATATCAGTGGTTCAAAGAGTTTTATATAGAACATGTTCCACTCTACTTTGATGGAGATCAAAGATTTGGTCGAGCTGATGAATTCTTAGATACTCTGCTTAATTCTTCACCATCTCTGATTGATAGAGGCAATTCAGTAGGTCTCATTGATCCGCTGTCTATAGCAGAGCGTATCTTATCAATACGAAGTGAGATTGTACAAGAATGGATGAAACAGATGCTACAAGTAGAAGATGATCATAAGAAGATGAATGATAAACTTTTCCGTGTACTGATGGATAGAACGATAAATGCGAGTGGGAGTGATGAGGTTGTGGTAATTGAAGAAGAGACAACTATTGATGACTTGTCTGATAGTGCTGGAGAGTTTCAATAGGTAAGAGTAGTTCATAGATGTTATTGTAGTTTTGTTAGGCAAGATAAGATTAGTGTTCATGTACATACTTAAAACAATCTATTTTACACTCCTAATCTATCCAACATATTCTACTCAGATGAAAATGGGTGCTGATTGGCGTCGTTTCATATCATCTATGTCCATTGAAACAGCCTTCCTATTCGCCAGGTCCAAATACTGCCTTACTACTCCATCTTCCTTATCATACAATTGTTCAAAGCCAGCTTTCTCGGCTACATGAATCATGGCTCGATTAGTCTGTTTCACTACAGCCTCAATGGCATCTAGACCTTCACATTCTCCATGATGAATGAGTTCACGAAGTAGCTTACTGCCCAGCCCTTCTGCTTGGTAGTCATCGGCTACTAGTAAAGAGAACTCGGCGATGTATCGTCCATGATACTTTGTCAATCTCGCAGCAGCAACAACTTTGCTAGTGCTCGAGCTTTGATCAAGTGCAACCAATGCGATATCTCTATCATAATCAACATGACACACCTTGATTAATCTGCCATGTGATACTCTATCTTCATATTTAATATCTGAGAGGAATCTAGTGTATACACTTTCCGAAGACAGCCGTTTATGAAAGTCAACCATCAATGGCTCATCTTCGGGTTTGATAGGCCGAATGAGCATCACTTTGAAAGAGTGGAGAGTATGTGTGAGGTATATCAGAAACAGAATATATACAGTTTCATCAGTGAAAGTTATGTGTACACTTACCCCTTCCTTTTTTTGAAACAAAGCGCTGTTCATATTGACTTGGATAAGGCCTTATTGCGGGTTGAATCACATCATCGGTATTTGCATGAAGTATGATACGAGCATCTAAAGCCAGAAGTGTGTCACCAGATGCTAGGAGTGGATTGATCTCTACCTCTGATATGTAGTCGTTTTGTTCCATCACCAAATGACTAAAGTTGACAATGAGTCTCTCCAGCGCTTTAATATCAACTGGAGGCTTTCCTCGGATACCTTTAAGAGCTTGGTAAATCTTTGTATTCTTCATCATTAGATGAGCCAGGTTTGTGTTGAGAGGTGGCAATGCAAGCGAACGATCATTATACACCTCAACAAGGGTACCTCCCGAGCCAAATAACATTACTGGGCCAAACTGAGAATCTTGTGATGCTCCCAAAATGAGTTCATATGCACCGCTAGTATCAATCATAGGCTGGACTGTTACACCCTGAAAGTCATCCTTTGTAAACTTAGTTTCAACTGCATTCTTGATACTAACAAACGCATCTCTAACTTGATTTGAGGAGATGAGATTTAGCTTGACTCCACCAACATCTGTCTTATGCGTAATTGTTTCTGAGTTGATCTTCACAACAACAGGATACCCTATCTCAGTTGCCGCAGAGATAGCTTCGTCAGCATTACTTGCAAGTATAGATGCGACTGTTGGTATGCTGTATGCAGTCAAAATCTGCTTTGATTCGTGTTCCGTAAGTATTCTTCTGCCTGATGATTGAGCACGAGCAAGAATTATATCCACTGTTTGACTCTCTGCGTGTAGATCAGTACACCATCGTGGAGTCTGATACAGAGCATTGATAGATACACTATACTGATACATGTAGGAGAACATCTTTGAAGCACTATCAGGGAAATCGTACGTTGGTATTCCAGCTTCGTCAAGTATTTCAATACCCTCTCTCACGCCTGCCCCTCCCATCCATGATGCTATTATCGGCTTTGTCCCTCGAAACTTCTTTGATACCTCGGCAATTTGTCTGGCCGTCTCTGAGGGATCAGTCATGCTTTGAGGTGTAAGAACAACCAATATACCATCCGAGAACTTATTCTGAGCTGCGATACTGACTGCTTGAGCATACGTATCAGGCGTAGCATCTCCCAATATGTCTATCGGGTTACTATGACTCCAGTGTTGAGGAAGAAGTTCGTTCAGTTGTTGCATAGTTTCATCAGATAACCAAGCTAACTCTCCACCACTATCAATCAATGCATCAGTACATATGACGCCTGGACCACCTGCGTTCGTCACTATTGTCAAGTATTTGCCTCTTGGCCTGGGTTGCTTGCCGAGTAACTCGATAGTATTGAACACTTCACGAATCTTATTAACACGAAGAACACCGCACCTCTTGAATGCTGCATCAAGCACGTCATCCCTACCAGCCAAGCTTCCAGTATGACTAGCAGCCGCCGCTGCCGCCTGCTCGGTCCGTCCAGGTTTGATTACGATGATTGGCTTGGATACTGCAACCTCTGATGCTGCCGACATAAAGGTTCTAGCATCACCGATAGTTTCCATATATATTGCTATCGCCTTAGTGTTTGGATCGTCTCCGAGGTAATAGATTAGATCTCCCCAGTTGACATCAGACATGCTTCCCACGCTGATGAATGCACTGAATCCAACATTAGCATTCAAACTCCAGTCAAGTATCGATGTACACATTGCTCCAGATTGACTTATAAATGCTACATTGCCGGCCTTAGCCATGCTTGTGGCGAATGTTGCATTTAATCCGCTGATAGGATTCTTTATGTGTATGACAAGTGGTAGATGAGATGAGAAAGCACTTTAGAAATGTACACATGATATGTTCAATATTTCAAAACATATACTTACCATAACTCCCAAGCAGTTTGGACCAACTACACGTATGTTTCCATTGCGGGCAATATCCATTATCTCCTTTTCAAGTTTGGCCCCTTCCTCTCCCGTCTCCTTAAAGCCAGCTGAGATTATGATTGCTCCTTTGACTGATGCGGCGACGCAATCTTTCATGACCTAATTATAATATGTATTATGTGCATATGATATGTATCTTAGATAAACGAAAACTCGAACACTACATATACCACATACAACACATATAAACACACATACCTCTTTTACAGCACGAGAAGGTACTGCAATAATAACTAAATCAATATCTTCCTCGGGTATATCTTTCACATTTTGATAACTTTTGATACCAAATATATTATTACTACCATTCTTATTGTTTAATCGATTATTCACTGGATATATCGTACCACCGAATGGACTACTTATTAAGTTCCATAGTATAGTCCTACCGACGGATCCTGGTTTTTCGGAGGCACCGATTAATGCAACCGATTTTGGATGGAAGATTGTATCTAGTGGACGTTCACTAAAATGTTTCCAAAAGTCTATTGCAATGTGTATGAAGTAGTAAATATCGTTAGTATTATAATATAGTTTCATATGAAGATATACATTTGCAATGCAAATACTTACCATGAGCAGTATGATATGACTTGGATCGTTGATGTGGTTGCAATGCAGCATTGGTTGATGGCATCTTCCTCTTTTGTTTTGTTGTATTACTAATTGTTTTTGTTGTTGTTGACATGATATCTTTTTTCTTTTATTTTTATGAGATATCATCATGAACCATTTGTTGCACGGCTACTTCGCCGCGCTTCGGGTTGGAGGAGTCTACATTCATCCTTATTAGAGGATGAGAACCCTAATACAAACGGCTTTATTTAGTCCATTGCGACACACTTCAACTTCCTTGGGACTCCCGTGCAAAAATGAGAGCACTAATTATTCTATAAGTTGTGTAGTGAATGAGGTGCTACTACGATTTGTTTACGATTAGATGAAGCCGATATATGTCTTGGTAGAGTAGACGCAGAGGTTAACTGAGTAGACGTTTGCATTGGACGTTTGCTAGAGATTAGAGTTTTGGATTGGTGATTGGAGCTTCGAGTAAGTATTGTCTCTTTTAGTTTTGCAGGAGATGTAGTACTTATTGTAATAGGCAGGTTTGGTTGTGTGGCTTTTACGAGTAGTATCACTGAAGCAATAGTAGACTTGTAATTAATATTGTATTTGCAGTTTATGATAACGGCCGATGACGGGAAAGTATATTGTGCACATCTTATGCACATCTATGCACAAAAGTTGTTTTTAGATTGGCCTCAAGATATGATCTTTAAATTGTTCAACAGCGCGACAATACTGCACACTACGTTGAGGATATTGAGTTGATTTATATAAGAGTTACTATTCTTAATTGACTTGTACCTTATACCTCATTTCATCTTTTATCTGTATCTTTATTTTGCAGTTTACACTGAGAGTTTAAACTCGTTCTCATAATATGATACAACAAAACACATTAATAATGAAGAATCAAAATGACCTAGGCGGTCATGATCAGCAACAGAAAGACGAAGAAGAGGAAGAAGAACAGCCATTAAACTCCCTATATCTAAACCGTCCAACACGCGGTGCAGGCTATTATTACAATCCAAACCAAAAAACTATAAGTACACAATCTATAATATCTAATTTCAATTCGGATAATATTGATCTAAAGAAGAAGGAGACGGCAGTTGCGGCATTATCGGCTACATTGGCATTTCAAAGATTTGATAACAATAATCATGGTGGGTTATCATTATCAAAGAAGAATCATTCGGATGATTCCATAAAAAGTAGAGAATCAGTAAATGATACCATAAAAAAGATACAGGATGGTAACTCAAACATATCCATAACAAATGATATTATGAATAAAGGTCGTATTAGAAGTAACAGTAAAAGGACAGATAATGATGCATTAAGAAGGAGTTTGCAGGGTACCCTTGGTTTATCGCCTGGTGCCTCCCCAATGAAGGGTGCGACAGATATGAATACAATATTTATGAATATGAATAAGCGTCGTATTAGTAGTAACAGTAAAAGGGCAGATAATAATGCATTAAGAAGAAGTTTGCAGGGTACTCTTGGTTTGTCGCCTGGTGCCTCTTCTTCGTCTATTAATGCAGGATATACCTCGTCTTTTAGGAGGAGTTTACAAGAAACACAGAGCGGTAGTCAGCTTACTTTGGATGTAAGTGATGATGATGATGATAAGGATGATGATTCCATTGGTCCTAAGAAAAGAATCAATGGAATCGATATCAAGTCCGAGTCCGAGAAAGAGG
>Ga0214480_100009_pt1 | contig 62982 bp, 59 predicted proteins | sample M1_20Mar14CPVII9_3_FD_165042 | JGI IMG/M metagenome (GOLD analysis project Ga0214480, IMG submission 165042) | Marine eukaryotic communities from Monterey Bay, California, United States - M1_20Mar14CPVII9sort6BwellE17 | ecosystem: Environmental > Aquatic > Marine > Unclassified | place: USA... | reverse complement strand
GGAACCGCTTGTCGACCCAGAATGAATTGATGAAAGCCTGTAAAGAGGTGAATATTTCGTGTGGTAGGGCTACCGTAGAGCAATTGCGTAAACGCCTTATGACATGGCTTGACGCGAATTATCCCGAACCAAGTGAAGGTGATGGTTCGAGACGAAAGAAGAAGAGAAAGGATAAGAAGAAAAAGAAAAAGAAGAAGAGTCGTAGTAGTAGTGGTGAAGGAATGAGTAAAATGGATAACCTGGTAGATCTTATTGAACAATCATTACCAGTTGAGACTCTTGTTTGTGAGTTCTGTAAGAAACGCTGTAATGGTTTAAAGGGTTTGAATGTTCACAAGGCAAGATTCTGCAAGGAGATTCCAAGTCACTTGCGGCTGAAGAAGAATAGAAAGAAGGAAGAATAGGGAGTAGGTGGCCAAGCGGAGGATGAGCTACTTGTTTGGGAGACTGATAGATGAACTCTTGCATCCGATATGATCAGTGGAAGGGAGAAGATAGATAACATTCTATTTTAACTATTGCAATCTACTAAGAACATACGATACCCTGATGTTAAATACTAAATTCATTTATAGATTAGAAGATGAAGAGCGAGTTCGTCAGTGAAGTAGTGTACCTTAGGTTTCATTGGAGCGGAGGGATGTAGGATACCGATTGCATATCATTCTCATATGAACAATCTAATGCTATTTACAGCTTCTGAAGCTAGACAGCAAGAATATCTTAAGATAGTTGCAGATATAACATTCATTAATAAGCAGGTTTGATGCTCTTTCAATTGGTGATAATCCTTGACGTGAGACGTGAACTAGGATACCCCTAACAGAGTTTCTTTTACATGAAAATCGTTCATTTCGTCTGTATATGTTGCGATTGTTGTCAGTTATTGTTGAATTGTTAGTTGCCTGCTCTTGTGACTTGTGTTGCTGTGTATATTGCTGGAAGAACTGTAGGATTGGTAAGAAATACGTATTGTTGATCGATTATACTACTTGCCCTTTGGTACCTCGTCTTGAAAAGTAATTGTAGATCAGTAGTTGACTGTCGATAAAATCAAAATACACAAAGTTTGGATGCACTGGACCTACAGTAATATACCTCAGACAAATCAACAAGTAATAACATGAGTTTAATAGATAATGCAAAACATACCGAACTGACACAAAAACTATCACAATATACCCGCGGTTCAGACCGACGGCAGGTATTACGTACATTAAAAGATCCTCAATTATTACAACGGATGCATGAATTAAAGTCTGTATGGGTAGAGGATATAGCCGCTGCCGAACGAGAGGCAGCTGGGGAACGTGCATCCTTAAATGGTGTGAAATTTCTACAAGTTAAGAACGATAATACAGATGATGAAACAAGAGATGATAATAAACAGACTAATAAAACAGTGGATAGTTATTTCTTACAAACATTGCGTGAGATCTGCGGCCATATGAGTGATATGGACGGAGTTCGTGCCGATCCCATGGCGTTATATGGTGGATTACTATTACGATTATCACGCTCGGTATCTGAAAGAGATGCATTAGAAATTGTAACTCAATGGACATGCGGTAAGGGTGAATTAGTTCTTTTACCATTGAAAAAACGTCATCACGGAAATGGAACTGATAAAGGAAGTAAATTACCAGTACCTATTGATGTTGAATTGTTTGTAGAGTCTGGAAATGTTCACTCCAAGGTTACCATGAGACATGAACTAGGATTATTTAAACGATCTGATTTAGAATCCAATGGATTATCAGCTGAGCTTAGTCCATGGAGTGCATCAATCCTCGCCCAGCAGAATGAATCAATGAAGGCATTAGCCGTAAAACAGTTGGCTCAAATACAGTATGAGATACTAGAATCACCATCCTTTGCTAATTTAAAGCCGTGGGTTTATGTAGATGGAGATGTTGTTGAGAGGATTAACTTTGGTACTGGTAGTAGTGTTAGAATGCTGCATTTGAGTTTACCAGAAGATAAGAATAGTGGTTACATCAAGAAGTAAAGAGAGTTTGTTTTGCAGTGGAGTTGTGTTATGGGGGGTTGTAAAGTTTATGTTTTGGGGTGTCTTAAGCCCTGTATGGTGTGAGATAGAAACATGATGTATAGGTATAAATGTAAGATCAGCTTATGAGATAGTGGTTTCTTGACACTAGCTAGAAGTAAAGAGTGGCAAGATGTTCGAGTCTATAATAGAACATCTACACTATCATCTCATGTGTTCAAAACTCTACGTGTACCTGTGTCCAGAGCTCTACATGTACTTACTTCCAATAGCAACCCATTTAACATTATAGCATCTTGTTGTGCACTTATTGCAGCAGTGGGGCGGTGAACAAGAAGTATAGGACTTTAAACTGCTTCATGATAAGTCGTTTCATCAGAAGACTTGCTATCAATTCGTCCAAATCCACTGGCTAATATCATTGCTGCAGATAGATCAGATTCAGAATGTGACACAACACGTCTTCGTTTATTATCTTGAGATGAACCCTGACTCTGTAATTTACTCTGAGCAACAACGTATCTCTTCTTGGGGATCATACACAACTCCTTATTGTGCCGTGATACATCTTGTTGAAGATCATGGGATGTTAGCTTTCCATTGCAAATAGTAGGTGGCGATGGAAGAGGTGGCATTTGTTCAGTAGGACTTGTTGTCGTATCAGCTGTACCATTAGCGTCACGACGTGAGCTACTAGTAGTATCATGTTTCTTACTTGACTGTTTGGGACGTTTGGATGTGGAACGACGACGAGACTTGGCTTTCTTCTTGAGCGAGGTCGTCTCATTTTCAGTCTTCTTCTTACCAACTAGTTCGGGATGTAAACGCTTCCAAACACGATCAAAGAAGATCTTTTGAGATCCAAATGGCGTGGTTTGCTATCAAGTAGTAGAAGAAGGAGAGGATGTTTTTAGTATGACACACGAACAAACAATAGAACACTACTGCAATACTATCAACCATGTATAAACGTACCTTTTCATTCTTGTGTTGCTTGTAAAGCATGGTTACAGTCTCAGCCATGTCTCTTGGAGCTTTAGTGCACTTGATGAGATGATTTCGAAGTACATGGATACTCTTTGATACATCACTAAAAGTCTTGAGGGTTAGTGGGAAGAATCTACCACTGCCATTGCCACCCACACAATGCTTACATGCCATGCCAGCAAACCCAACCGTGTGACACTTACGCTTACCAAGTCGGTCTGCCTCAGTAAACACACAGGTTGTCATTTGCTCCATGACAAAGTAGGAGTACTCGGTGGCAAATATCTTGTCACTAGGCTCTACTAAGCGAACAAGAGGTAGAGCTATTTGTTGTTCAGCAGCAGCTAATGTTGATGCATCTTGAGGACTACCAGCCTGTGGAGCAACAATCGTCTCGTCAACATGATTTGACTGCTTAAAGAAAACACCTTTTGAGGTATCTACCAGGCCCAACTTCCTTGCCGCTGATACCCAATACTCCTTTGTGGAAGCACTCCTTGCTGTGAGACCCTTGAGCCTTTGGTATTGACAGAACGTTTCCCTAGACACTGATGGACAGACTGGAAAGTGACGTTGCTGGATGATCATGGTTGCATTGTAGATACCACTGATGGATGTTGGGAAGTAAGTGGAGCCCTTGAGTTTGTATTGCGAGTTCTTGCAGTGCAAGCAACCGATACCAATCTGACCTAGTGTTAACGCCTTCTTCCGTCCCTTTCTTGGTGCTGTTGAAATAGAGAGAGATGCAAGTTGAGTTAGCCATGCTTCAAATTGATATTCACAAGATAGACATCCATGTTTCAACTACTACTTACTATCGACATCATCATCTGTTGCGCCAAAGATGAAGACACAGTGCTTCCTAACAAAGCAGTGTAGATCAGTCAAGTGTTGTTGGTCTTCGGGTAACCACAGTAGATTTGGATGTCCATCCTCATCTCTTGATCCGATTGAGTTTTTGGTGACTGCTGGTTCATCATCGTGACTTGCCTCAAGAGCAGGAGGCGGTAAAGCTGGAGGCAAGGATGGAGGAAGATAAGGAGGAGGAACTTTACTACCATCGATACCACTATCTGGCGGATGAAAGGCATGTTCAGTTGTTTGATACGGATAAGAAGAGGGTGCTTGATGGTGGTTCATGTTTGGATATAAGGCGTTGCGGGTATGGCTTGGTTCATGTGACGAAGAAGTGGCATCGTTTCTCATCCTGCCTTGATGATGGTAGCCATACTCATTTAGAGGAGGTGGTGGAGGGCCATACGATACCTGAGGGTTGTTCATAAAGCCACCAATCATGGAGCCTCCATTGTTGTATTCGATGTGAAGTCTAGTAGGTTGATTAACGACGTGCCCGTGAACCATCCGGTGATCCTCGTGATATTGTAACCGTGGAGCAGCCTCCTGATTATGTGTAGGAGGGTGATGCATAACATGAGAATACATTGGAGGGTTATCTGATGGCATAGACATGTTTGTTGTTTGACTAGTAGACTTGGGTGGATGATGATGATGTGATATTACTGTCTCTTTTCTTCGAAACTCAGTTGTATAAGTAGTGAATGTTCAGCCGATGCTGATAGATTATGGTCAGTCACTATCCAATGAGAATATTGACTGGGTTGTAATTGTAATGATGCTCTCTCTTCCCCTTGATAGCAACTGGCGAATTATGGGGACGTTTACCCAGTAATTGTTGACGGGGCCACTCATGCTTGTTCAGTCGCTCATCTACTCAAATAAGTTGGACTGATATTTCGTTCAATTCAAATGTGAGCTTTACACAGACATTGTTGATTGAGGCTTCACAAGATTACTTGGTATCCATTTAGTAGTCATTGATACACATGTAGATGATGACAGCAGTGAATCAATATCGACTTGCATGATTCCATGAGTAATATTATCTACTTGTAGGTATATGCCTGATACACCCATGATTGACCAAAAGCTGTCTTGTACACTCATGATTCATTGTATATATTTCCCCAACGACCTTTAACTTGCTCCCTACACCAATTAACAAACTCTCAAGATCACTTCATTGCCCTCTCATATGAGCTCTTCATTACCTCTAAAAACCATGGATGCCAACTACATTCTGATACAATCTTCAATAATGTCGGATAGGCACTGTCATCTACTCCGTGTAATTGAATAGCATTGTAAAATTGTGGCATGATGCAAATATCAGCAAGGGTTGGACTATCTGTACCGAGTGCAAATGATCCACTACTACTTGTTGTATTGTCACCTGATGAAGAATGGTAAGGTGCTAGCATTGATTCAAGTGTAATACATATACCATTTTCAATAGACTTGGTTGATAATGTCTTTTTCTCTACCTCTCCAGTCTCGGTATCAATGATATCCACAACAGCGTAGTTTTGCAAGGGTTGTTTCTTCAAATCAATCACTTCAACTACTTCTTTAACCTTGGCACGTATCACTGGATCCAAAGGTAATAACTGTCCACCTTGATTTGGAAATGCAAATTCTAAAAACTCAATAATTGCAAGTGATTGTGTAATTTGAACTACTTTGTTTTGCTGCTCTGTATCTACAAACTCTAATATTGGACCAATACGATTTATCTCTAGTGAGTCGACGCTTAATGCTTCATATGGTACTTCTTTAGCTGATAGAGCTATTCGTACCCTCCATGTACTTGATGATAATCCATATCCATAGAGCTTGAAGTTTGTATATCTTTGCTGTGTTGTTGTCATCGTGTTGCTTTGTGGTGGTTACACTAATGCAAGTTTTATCTTTAATATATATTTTACAATACCAAAACTACTGCAGCTTGTTGTCGCTGATATATATCTTTGTCAGAGATGTAGCAAACAAGAGTAATAAATGATTGTAGGATGTCAATCCAATTTTTGTTGAAAGCTAGTTGCAATCTGATTGCAGTGTTTTTTTTAATATATATCTCGGCTCACAGTGAACAATGATCAAAAGGATTAATGTAACGATATATCTAATGGTGAAATAAGCGCGGAATTATTGAACTGGAGGCACAACTAATGACTAAAAGCACATAATCAATGATCGATCTCAGGGCCGCCGGGGGAGAAGGGCGGAGGATACCAAAATGGATACCTACCCCGGCCCTCTAATGCTAGCTGTGCATAGGAATACTCTTGGCCAATTATTGTTATATGTAGATTGTTTGGTATTATATAATATATCATTGGTATTTATATCATAAGAATTGGATTGAGTTTTAATGCCCTTTAGTTCGGTGGTAGTACATAGACATAGAAAACAATAATGATGAGCACGTCAGATAAAATTTGCAATGACAGTGCATCAAAATCAAATGATGTTGGTGTATGTGAGGTAGTAGGTACTCAAAATATGAGTACAACCGATGATGTTAATAAGAATGAGGTATTGTTGGATATATGTGCCAATTGTGGCAAGGGATGTAGTAGTGAGATGAACATATGCAACAGATGTAAGATGGTGAAGTATTGCAATGCCACATGTAAAAAGAAACATCGATCAAAGCATAAGAAGAAGTGTGATAGGCGTGTTGCCGAATTACATGATGAGGCATTGTTCAAACAGCCACCACCACATTATAAAGATTGTCCAATTTGTTTCCAAAGAATGCCAACACTTGATTCAGGAAGTAAATACAAGTCTTGCTGTGGAAAAGTTATATGCAGTGGATGCATTCATGCGGTTAGAATTAGAGATGGTGGTGTTGGTCTGTGTCCTTTTTGTAGAACTCCCATACCTGATTCTGATGAGGACGTAATACAAAGGTTGAATAAAAGAATGGAGGCTGGTGATGCAGAGGCATTCAGCTGTATGGGGTTTTACTATGCTAATGGAATAAGGGGTTTGCCACAAGATCATAGCAAGGCAATAGAATTGTATTATAAAGCAGGAGAACTCTGTCATGCCGCAGCATATTGTAGTATTGGTCAATCATACAAATTTGGTAGGGGTGTGAGAATTGATGATAAGAAGGCGAAACATTTCTATGAAGTGGCAGCCATGCAAGGAGATGCAATGGCAAGGAATAATCTTGGATGTATGGAAGAGGAGGCAGGCAATCTAGAACGTGCAAAAAAGCACTGGATGATAGCACTACGGGATGGATACGCCATCTCTTTGGAAGCAATTCAAAAACTCCATTCAATTGGAGGAGCAACGAAAGAAGAATATACACAAGCTTTACGATCATATCAAGAATACTTTGGTGAGATTAAGAGCAGTCAAAGGGATGAAGCTGCCGCGGCCCATGAAGAATACAAATATTATTGATCATAGTCTATCAACACACCGACAAAAGAGAAGCAGCCGTCAAGAATGTTTCATATAAAAACAGAAAAAACTCAAACAAAAATCACGTTAAAATTTTCAAAACTCAAAACTCATCTTTACATGCTAAACTACTTTGAGCTTGTACATAACCGAAGTACTACAGTGTGACTAACATCATACACTAACAAATCTGAAAAATGAAGGTCTTCCAATCGTCGAATTATAGATGCGGAGACATCCTATCCGATGCAGTTTTGCACGCTGATTCCGAATATGGTACTATCAGGCGGTGTTGGTCAATAGGTAAAAAGTTATTCAGTATAAATTGATTCACTAAGTAGAAGTGCATAGTAAAATATGGCCATTTTTCAAAAGTGTATCTACACCTAGCCGTTCGGCATGTGAACTACAAATATGTAGTAGAGGAGCCTTGTACAATTTTAGGCCGTTATTCCATGTAGTTTTATTGCAATGGCCGATCATTCGACATTTTTTTGTATGAGGGCCACTGTATAAACTCTCATAAAAAGGATGCTGGAGTGTGAGCTTTTTTTTGAGTGGAAAGGTATCCTAAAAATGTCTTTTAAATTGAGCAAGGTAAGTAAGAAATAAAAAATAGAATAAGTACCTATCTATCTTAAAAATACCGGTATCTTCGGCAGACCTCAACTGGTCCTTCACATCAATTTTTTTTTGGCTGGCTCGGCAAGCCTCTGATAGATCTCTATTGATTGCTGCAATCAACAAACCTTCATTGATATGAAATAGTATCATATTAGAGCGCTTAACTATCTATAGTTATTACAGTGACTGCGGAGTTACGATGATGTCAGATGATAGATGATAACATAGGTCATTGAAATGTCTAAATCGCTTTCAGATGATGAAGATGATAGATCATCATTTTCAGACAATGAAGCTACTAATAATGGCACATATTCTTCTGATAATGCACCATATAAAGATGAAGATGATGAAGATATCATGAATAAATGCAGAGAACAACTCCGTAGTTTGAAAAGTGGTGTTACATCGACTAATAATAGCACAACATCGAACGACAGTTCTGTAGGAAGACTTAAGGACTATGGTACCAGATGTGCGGTTGGTGATAGAAAACCAATCACGCCACCCGAGGCATTTCAAGGACTAACCAACGAGGAATACGAACTATTATGGCAAAGAGATAACGAATGGACACCACACCTTCCAAATCAAGACAGGATTACATTCTACTCTTGTTCCTTTGTTAATAAAACATGTGAGGTTGAATGGAAGAAAGAAGGATTTATTGAAACTGTTCAATTTAGAGTGATAGCTGAGCAAAAACGAAGGAGGAAACAGAGTACTCAATTTGATGCCCAACCAAAGGTGCCTCTGATTAAGAATAAGAAGAAGCTAAAGAAGTCTTCTGTCAGTTCTGATAGTGTGATATCCAAGAAGCGCTCTCGAATGGATAGGAAACCGCCATCGAAAAGAACAGCCACATCCACTACCAGAGCAACAGGGCAAATATCAACTGGATGCAATACAGCGGCGGCGGCGGCGGCGGCACCACACTATATTACCACTACACTGAATGCAACACGTGAGGATATACTTGCCTCTTTACCACAAGGCATGGTGGATAGATTTCACGACTGCTGCTTTGCTCTTTATGGAGGCGGGGGTATACATAGACCAGTACTAATCCTATCTCCCTTTGATGTAACTGGGGATTGTGAGATTGTTAAACAATGGGTGAACAGGTATCAGCAGTATCTAAAGGCTGGTCAGATGCCGTACTTGGTGTATTGGTAAGAAGATAGTGTTGTATGTCAGTTCTGCTTGTTCCAAGATATCTCTCTTCTGATACAACATATCACATTCAAATCACTCAGGTATGAGCAAGGATGGTCCAAGGCTAAAGGCTTTAAAGCATTCAGTTTGATATCAGAGAAGCACATCTTCTCGGTTGAACTGGCAATTGAAAAGGGATGGGATAAACCTTATACTGAAAAGATTGAGGACCCTGTGAAATATGGTCTGTTGACACCCGGGGAAGACGATATCAGGAGGGGGATAGTTCAACTGAAAGATGACATTAAACGACCAAAGGCTGAAAGAGGAGGGTGAGATATATGATATGTATGTGTTGCAATCTTTTCTTTTCATCACGTACATTTCTCACATTTAAGTTACTTCTATAGACCAATGTTCTTCCCACATTTGGTTGAGAATGAAGAAAAGGAATACAATAAGAGAATGAAGGATCTCGAACAAAAGTATGACAATTACACACAGACAGAGAAACATATTAAATGTACAAGTTACCAGTTTAGTGATAGAATTGAAGGTTCACAAATGGATTCATTAGAGTTATGTGCTGGATCAGAACACCTTAGCAGTGCACTTTCAGCCGTTGGCTTTACAACCACCACACTTGATAATGATCTGAAGAATCGACAGGCTACTAGTCAACTCAGTCTTGATCAACTTGAAGAGATGATAGTTAATCAACACACTTTGCCTCCGTACCTAGACAAACGCTTCTCTGTCATTTGGGCAGGTCCAGGTAAGTCCGCGTTTGTATTGTCTTATCGTGTGAATGCTTGTGTTCGATATAAAGTCTCGACGAGTTGACTGCCATATTTGACTTAGTTTATCTTTGATTGCCCTTGCAAATCATATATGTTCCTAACAAATGTTACTATCTCCTCCTTTTCATCTTCATAAACCGCTAAACGCGCATCTTCCAGAATGTAGAACTTGGAGTAGAGCTGGTAGTGGCAGTTACAGAAACAAGCATTTCATTGACGGCTTCATAAACAGAGCTTACGAGAAGGATGCATGTCAAGCTAGACGAGATATTGAATCACTCGTCAACATTCTATCCTATTACAAGACATCCAACAAACATTTAATCATGGTCATCGAGAATCCCGAGGGTTATCTCAAGCATCATCCGGTATCTACTCTGTTCTCTACCGTGTTGGGTTTGACAGAAGTTACAATATCATACTGTCGTTGGAGTACAGAAACAGATAAGTGGCCCGAGAAACACACAAACCTGTGGACTAATTCAAGCCTTCTCATCTCTTCCTTTGGTGGTGATAGGTACAAGTGCAAGAGCGACTCAATCTGCTTATCCAAAGGACTGGAGGGAAGACACACAGTTCAGGTACAAGACCTTAAAGACAAGTGTAGTGCCTATCCACCTAGAATGTGCCAATTCATTGCCGGTCTGCTCCGTAAGTGATATGTAAATCCTATTTCCTATTTCAATGTGTGAAATATCATGTGTCTCTTTCTAATCACATACTTATTTTAGACTCGGAAATGGCGCTAAAGGGTACCGTATGTATCCCAACATTACATCCACCGTCAGTGATATCACTAAAGAAACCACCATCGGCATCTGCCAAGGGTAGTTCTTCAAGGACAAGGAAAAGCACTTCGTCTCTACTAACAGAAGATAGCGAACTTGAACCATTTTCATCTTCTACTTCTGATAACAGAAAGGGAAGATCATCGACGTATCAGTTAAGATAGACATGTGATATTGCTAATATAAATCTAATTGTTTGGCTATGAAGTATTGTTTGTCAGCCTACTGGTTTGTTGGCTAGTGAAGTCCTCTTGATCTTCCGCTCTCGATCTACGTCTATTCTGACAATCCTCAAACAACATCCCCCCCCCCCCACAAAATAAGCTTTTCCCATTTATTGAAGACTCCCAATCATATTAGCATGTACTTATATGATTATCATAACAATAAGATTTAGATTTTTAACAGCTCTTTTCAACTATAGCAGTCTGGCGCAGGTTATAAGATTATAAGAGTCTGGCGGCAGTATAGATACTAAAAAACAATAAAGATGATCACATCCAACAAAATTTGCAATGACGGTGCATCAAAATCAAAGTCAAGTAATGATGGTGTATGTGAGGTGAATAATATGTTACATAATATGAGTGCTACCGATGATAATAAAGATAATGAGGCGTTGTTGGATGTATGTGCTAACTGTGGCAAGGAGGGTAATACTAGTGATATGAACACATGCAACAAATGTAAGATGGTTAAGTATTGCAATGCCGTATGTAAAAAGAAACATCGATCAAAGCATAAGAAAAAGTGTGATAGACGTGTAGCTGAGTTACATGATGAGGCACTATTTAAACAGCCACCATTACTACATGAAGATTGCCCAATCTGTTTCTTACGAATGCCTTCTTTACCAACAGGAAGTAAATACAAATCATGTTGTGGAAAGCAGATATGCAGTGGATGTAGTCATGCACCTGTTTATGATAACAAAGGCAATAAAGTTACTGAGGAATTGTGTGCATTTTGTAGAATTCCAGTACCTCTATCAGATGAGGAGGTTGTTGAGAGGATAAAGAAAAGAGTAGAGCTTGGTGATGCAATGGCAATCTACACCTTGGGAGGTTATTATGCTCATGGGGTTATGGGGTTTAATCAAAATTATACCAAGGCATTAAAACTATGGCATAAGGCAGGAGAACTAGGATACGCTCCAGCTTATAACAATATTGCCACCACATATCATATCGGAAGAGGTGTAGAAGTGGATAAAAAGAAGGCAAAACATTACTACGAGCAAGCAGCTATGAAAGGGCAAGTAATAGCAAGGAATAATCTTGGGTGTATGGAGGAGATGGCGTAGGGAACATAGAACGTGCAAAAAAGCACTGGATGATAGCACTACGGGATGGATACGCCGACTCTTTGGAAACAATTCAAAAACTCCATTCAATTGGAGGATCAACGAAAGAAGAGTACACACAAGCCTTACGATCGTATCAAGCGTACTTGGGTGAGATTAAGAGTAGTCAGAGGGATGAAGCTGCAGCTGCCCATGACGAATACAAATATTATTGATCATATTCCATAATATCAACAACCAACACGAAAAGCGGCCGACAAGAACTTTAATTAAAATAAGTTTAGATAATATCTCTGTCCATGGGACTCTGTCATACTCTAGTCAGTAAGCGACATAGGCTCACTAATACTACCCAATTCTCTAGCTTTAGAAGTAATGACCTCACTACAGTGAGAACACAAGACCAATCCAACCTCACCAAATAGCAAAGGCATTCACTTCCATCACTCTTTCGTCGCCGGCCGGCCCGGCCCTACTATAAGGATACCACGAATAGTGCGTCTAAACGGGTAAATAAAAATTTGAACAGGAGTCTGCGTTTGCTTGCAATTATTAGTCTCGTCTGAACGGCTAGTACAAAGCACAAAGCAATGTCCAATCTATCATTGCCAAGTTCATACATACCACGATACATTATATTTACCTAGCTTTATCGTGGCGGTGGAGAATATTTGTATATAAAGTATATAATATAAAATTGCAAATAATAAAAAAAGTATCATGAGTGAAATGTTCGATGTCGATTGTCCTCGTACACCCGATGAGGATAATAAAGATGGAGCACCTACGTCGGCTGCTAAAAAGAATAATAATAATAATGCTAAGCCACCAATAGTGCGTCGTAATCCATCTGCTGCCAAAGTCTCTTCTCGTCCTGCAAATAATGATGCCGAAGAAGAAGGTATAGAAGTATCTTTGACAACATCCTCCACAACAAACCAATATACACCGCGGTCAAATAAGTCGAAACAGTTATTCTCACCCCGTCCTCGTGGCGGTAAAGGATCATCTAGTAGTACTCGTCGAGGTAATAGTCAGAGATACAAGTCGAGTAATAAGGTGGGATTAGAACCAGAAGAGTTCATTATTAGCAAACCCAAAGCTACTGCATTGCCTCCTCGTCATTCTGCAGTGGCGCCTCGTACTCCTAATGCACCACACACACCCGGTAATAGTCGAGGACATAAGGTAATACAACCAAACAGTAGTGATGGGGCATCAGTTAATATGTCCCAACTTAATCTTACCCAACAGCAAGATACCCTTAATAATGCACATCATATGAACAATAGGCCACGAACACATCATTCCACTGAAGCATTCGGCCCTCACACTTCCAATAATGATAGCGAAGAAGAAGAAGATATAGTAGGTGCCGGCATCGGTGGGTCTAATCCATTCGATGGAGACACAATTGACGGCGGTGGACGATACATTGGGCCACCTCTCAAGAAGAAGAAGCCTACAACATTGAATTCTAGGAGTAACTCGAGAGGGTATTGGACTGAGGAAATTATTGATGAGGAGGATGATAAGGGTATGTTCTGTCTCATTTGTTCGTATACTTCTGTGTGACCTTGTAATGTCGATTCAACTCTCACATCTCATCTTCAACTTCTCTCACACCACTTTCAGGAGCTGCAATGGATCAATATTATGGATTGAATGCCGCTACTAGAAATGAATTGTATGGTCCTCCTCCTTCGGATGTGGAACAAGGAGGACATCAGTCTATCATGAACCCACGTACACCTGGGAGTAATCCACGTACACCTGGTAATCACATGGTAAATCAAGCAACGACAACACCAGGCGCCGCGGGTGTTATTGATGATTATTCATTTAGTAATGTCAATCTCTCGTCACCTACTGGTGTTGGATCACCTGGTGTAGTCTCACCGGGAGGACAGCAGCCTCAAAGTGGATCTGCCAATACATTCCTAAGCAGTGTCTTTCAAGTCTTTGCTGCTTCCGATAAGAATTCAGGATATGCTCCGCCACAATACCTCAATCCACATGATAACTCACAGTTCAATCCCAATGGTATCAACAAGAAACGAGGGTTCTTATCGAAATTAACACCACCACAAAAGATGGGATTAGGTGTCTTATGGATGGTAGTAGTATGTACCATCTTTGGTGTTACCATTGGTCAACTTAAGAAGGCTAATCAGGCTAATATACCATTGCCAAACGGTGGTGGCAGTGGAGCAAGTCAAGCCAATGGAATGGACGGTATACAGCTGGCACCACCTGTCAAAGACTTTCCTACCTTTAGTCCAACATGGGAAGAAACACCCGCACCGACACCTTCTCCATCTGATTCACCAACTTTGACACCAACTACCGAAGAGCCAACATTGAACCCTATCACACCATCACCAATTGCAGGATATCATGGTATACATGGCAAAGCTAATGATGGCACGATCCACCCAACTCGTAGTCCAATCACATCAGCACCAAGTAATGCTCCCACTACATCCAGTCCATCTAATTCTCCATCATCAACCCCAACAGTTGATGTAGAAGCAGCCAAACGAGCATGGTGTGCCGAGCCAGATGCCACTGGTGAATACCTCAATCATAATGATGTACTCAAAACATGTGAATGGTTGAATATCAAACCAGGCTTAACTGATCGTAAGGATAAGAATTGTGGTGGACGGGAGGTAGCCGATACTGTTAATGGTGGATTGATTATATATGAAACTACTGATTTGGGTGATGTTTGTAGACAGACTTGTTATCTATATAATGGCTGTGATCAAGTCGAAGAAGAAGTAGTTGAGGAGGAAGTACAACCGGCACCTCCCGTACTAGTTGAGGAAGGTTTGTCCAACATGGCAGTAATGAGTGATACAGCTAGTATCAGTAGTGAATGTCAGGACGGGTCAAATCCATATGGATACAAGAATCATCTTGACAATTTTAAAACTTGTGAATGGCTACACAACGAGAAAGATGGACCAACTGATCGTAAGGATAAGAATTGTGGCACGAAGGAATATGAAATGACACAATTAGGTGAGGCATGTAAGTATACATGTGCAGCGGCAGAGTATATTACCAATAGTGGATGTTTATTGATTGATGGTAATGTTGTACATGTATCCAGTAGTATGAATGGAGTACAGATTATGAGATCATATTCATCACCATCATATGAGTTCTCAGTGTCATCTTCTGCCAATGAAGAAGAGGAGAGTCCATAAACGACAGAAGTGTAGAGGAGAAGAGATAGTGTATGTAATGAAGTCGTAGAAACAGTTAGATGTTTGTTTAGTTCAAATTGCAATGAATAGAAGGAAAGACAAATATTTGTTGTTTCTTCTTCTTAAGATGTCGTAACACTTAACGAAGATTGTATCATGGTCTGATATCAAGTTAGTGACCTCTGAAAGTACCTTTTCTATGGCTGATTGATACGGTAATATATCATTCTGTATATTCATACGATGATAAGTTAAAGGATACCCTACCTAACAAAAAAAATATGTTATATAACTCATTCATACTCGCTTGCGAATCTTATCAATAGGAGGTGTCTCCAATGGTTTTACAAGAGGACAGTATGGCATAACAATCATCATAGCAAATGCTTGAAGTGCACCAGCAAGATAGAACCACAATTTCCACCCAAGAGCTTCCTGAAAGTCAAAGTTAACTGAAGCTGTTGTAACATCATTGGCAGGATCTCCAGCAAAGGATACATAAGCTGTAATCGGACCAATGACGCCTGCAAGACACAGACCGCAATTAGTCATAGATGCCGCATAATACATTGCAGGATAAGAATCGTAACGATACTCCTTTTCATTCTTTACAACTGAGACCACCTGCAAGCATTTGATCTCATCATCACCATCACAGTCATTATCATCATCTACATGTGCACAAGGCGTCGACTTGGATATCCATAAGTATTCTAGCCATATCGTTTGAAGTCCCTTAAACGATCCCATAAAGAAACCTTGCACCACAACCTGTGAACAAAATACAAGTGACTCGGCACCTCCATTCGGTAAACTCATTACTGTAATAGGCCCGAGAAACAGCAATATTGCACTGAATAGACTGAATATAAAATATGTCAATCTACCAGCCCTGAATGTCTTAGCTATCAGCGTTGGGGCTAACAATCTGCCCATCCCATAGAACAAAATGTAGACAGCAGTTAATGCACTTCCAGCCCACGGTCCAGCTCCGTATAGAAAGAAAAAGATTGGACTCGACATTAGTTTGAGGCCGAAGCCAGGTGTCAGTGTTACGAGATATATGAAGAAGTGAGGATATAGTGTTCGTGATCCCACGCCACATAAGAGATCTCTGTATTGCAAACAATATGTTACAGTAGCCGGATCATCTTCTTTTTCTCCATCTGATTCGGGTAGATTGTAGTACTTAGCAGTGAATATTAATGTTGTGCATAATATCCAGCCAATTGTATAGAACCAGTAGTGGAGGATATCTCTCACTATGAAAGGTGTCGCGGTCCAAATAATAATTTGACACCATATTGCAATTATAACACCAATACATCCTGACCCGAGCCCAACTATCTTTGGGTGGTACTTCGGGCACCACTTGGTTAATGAAAAGTAACCGATTACATTGATCATCCGGAAGCCGTGTGGCTTTTCCTTTCTATAAAAGAGACTCCTCCAGTGTGTGAAAAAGTTATGGCTAGGTACTTAAATGTTTTATTAATAGATCATTGTTACTATCTCTTGCTAACTAATATGAAGGACGACTCTGTATTAGCCCATAACCTCATCTCATTGTTTGGAAAGAATAAAGATGTTGTTATCCGAGAAGAATCAATGCTGAATCAATTCAAGGATGGTGATAGATATCCAGTAGAGCGTGGTATTTATTTTCTATTGCGACTAATGTTTGATAAAGCATTCGTTAGAAACCTTGTTGTTGTCATTAGATTTGATCCACGATGGCTCAAAGGACGTAAAGAATATAAACGATGGAAGAATACCAAATACATCATCAAGCGCATTAAAGCAGTAGCTGGTGAGAGATATAAACCAGGATATGAAGTTACCCCAAAGGGGTGTGTTTTCGTTGTTGGAGATAATAAACCCAAGAGTTTAGATAGTCGTCGCTTTGGTCCAATCCCAATCAGTGCTATTGTTGGTGTAGTAGTAGCATAAAGACGGTATGATTATTGATGTTTGTGGTCATCATTGCAATGTGAGCAAGAGTTATCTATTTTATTGGGTTAGGAAATATCGTACTGAACGGCCATTTTAAGCAGTCGAACGGATTTTGGTTGTACAGGACATATCACGCCCTTGGGCATCGAGTTGAAGATATATCTTTCGTGATTGCGGTCTTTCCACACATCTATCAAGTAAATTCTACTAAGCTATTTATTGAATATCACCTTTCTATCAATCTATTATGATGTCTGAATCCGATAGTGTTGATTTTGTACAGTGTGAGATCAGTATTACTAGTTCGGGTGATAGTGTCGATGATGACAGTGAAGAAGAGAATGATGGGGCTGATGATAGTATCAATAATCCACCTACCCTCGTCGGTAATCCGCACAGTTTAATACAGAGTTTAATTAGTGCAATTACAACAGGTTGCAAATGTTGTTCTCTGAAGGATGCTAATGTCATGACAAATGATGATGATTCACATTCACATATGTCTGCCCGAGCAGGAGGCGATGAAGGTGAAAATTATGGGGACTCGTCAGAAGAAGTAAGTGTTTTGTATTGTTTCTATCCTATCATATTATATTATATACTCATCTTTTTATTAACTTATGTTGTGTGTTATTATTAGGAGGAGGAGTCGGAGGTAGGCAAAAAGAGAAAGGCTACTAAGTCTAAGAAACCTAGGATAACTCGTATCCTTACAGCTGACGCCTTGTCTAAGAAGGATGCACCGACATGCTCCGAAAGAGAATGTAATCTAAATGCATGTTATGTCTTTGATAATGGGCAATCCAAGTGTCTTGATCATGCCGGTAAGCTACCCAAGCAACACGAACTTCCAATACAGTTCCTCTCTCAAGTAGATAGGGAGGCTATCATGAGCAAGTGTTCCAAGGCCAAGGCTGAAGATCGTTCGTCGTTACTACCCAATCTACCATTCAAGACTTGGGCAGCAAGAGGATCATTAAAAGAACTAATGGATACAAAGCCCTACCAAGACGACAGTGATAGTGGCGATGAAATGTCCACTGGATCTTCTACTTGTGATGAGAGTGTAGTCAACCCAAGCTTTGATGCCGGACGGTGGTCCTACAAACTTGGGCAACTTTATACATTGCTTAGTAGTTCTGATCATGCCGAAGAGGATAAAACACAGAACTCCTACGCAAACACAACCTTTTCTACTGTTACTGCAGAAACAACTCATGCAAAAATTGCGACGGGTAAATGCCCCACACCTAATGGTCAGCGTGGAGGTGTTAGTATAGAAGAAGGATTAGCGTGTGAAGAAGGTTTTAACTTGCTTGGTAATAAGTCAATCCAAGGACTGATATCTATCAATAATGCAGTAAACGCTGCTATTGGTAGATCTGGAATTGATTACAAGTCGTCTTGGTTACCGGAGTTGGATTTGTACTTGGAAGATGGCCGACGTCGAAGACGGTGTCGTTTTTCTGAACGTTCCGTTGGTGATCTAACCATCCAGAGTTGTCTCCCTTTGACTGCTGAGGAAGCTATGCACATGGCTTGGCGTCTTGAGCAAATTATTGCATTATTCACAAGTGAAGGCATTCCTGTTCTCCTCCTCAACATTGGTGGTACTGCTCTAGACCAAGTGTTTGGGTATTTATTTAATTGTGGAACTGTATATGATAACCAGTCAGTTGTATTGGATAATGTTGGTACTGGACACATGGCTCTCATTCCAGGATTTGGATGGTATGTATCCCATTATCGTGGAAGACCCTTGTTTCAATTGGAGAAGATGTCATCAAGAGCATACTTAACAGGCACAGCCGTTAGTTGCTTCCGTCAGATCCTTACCAAGTCATGTCAAGAGCGTAGTCTTGATTCTCCTCCATCACTTACTACATTCTTTGAAGCAATTGTAACAGACCCCAAGGCACTATTCATTGGAACAATGTCTCGATATGACGAGGCTATTCTGTCAATGAAGACCCGACAAGATGTCGCAAGTTATGAGAGCTTCTATCGTCATTTGCCAGGCATCGAAAAGCTCGCCAAGGATGAGGACGGTAAGCGCAAATATGAGAACTTCGAGGAAGTTGACAACAAGCCAATCTTCTACCCATCAAAGTCGAATGACAAGGAAACATATAACTACATTCATGACACCTTACTTCGCTTGGACGAGGATGATTGGAGGAAGAAGAGGTTGTCAGAAAAGTTGGATCTTTCTTTGATGAGGATAGTTGGGATAAAGCTCTACCGATCAGAACCACGCGACGAGCTAAAGAACAAAAGTCCCAACGAGAAAAGGCGAAGAAGAGAGAGCTAAAGAACGAAAACTTCACCACTGGAGAACAGGTGAATATTGGAAATAATAAGGATGAGGACATTGCTAACTTTCTGAAGAGCAGACTGATATAGATATAACATATCATAGATCATCATATCAGGTAACATAGTCTTCAGCACTTTCTAGCTTATGGTACGTATTTTCCTCCGCAATCGAATGACTGTTCTTCTCATATGCCTGTGATATCTTCTTGTGGTAATACTCACTCCACATTCTCCCCTGATGATTTCAATTGTGTTCAGTTAGATTCATAGCCAACATAGGGCTAGCCGCTTTTTAGCGATAGATCGGCCCGCACAATTTTTTTCCTCTCACAATACAACAATAACAACAACACAAATAGCAACTGTCAGTGCTACTCTATCAGTGTAGGACAACACAATCAATTACAATACGAACATACAAACAATCAACATGAGTACATCAAACAACACCAGTAATGAACTCAGCATTGGTGAGGCGGTAAGTGAATATAATAATCGTCATTTATTTTATTATTATTATTCAGTTGTTGCATGTTGACGATTATATTACCATACTAACATTCTATACTCCGCATCCATTCAATATCATACACAGTCGAATGATATCGATGCAAATATTGCAATGATATTGAACCTACCAGAAGTGGTGTCAGCATTTGCCAGGAAGAATGATCAGGAAGGTACAGATATTGATGCATTGAAGGAGGAATTAACGAACAAGATGAAAGATAAATTCCAAGCTGATGCAAGCTCAGGAATTCCCATTACAACTACTGCAGCAGTATTGTTAAGACAAGCTAAAGCAGAAGCACGTAAAGTTCCCGAACGACGTAGTAAGAGGAAGGTCGCCGACAAGAGTAATGAGAGTGTTGCATCCGCCGCCGACTTTGACGATGTAAGTTGTATTACTCGATACGTAGTCGCCTCTGTGCTTAAGTCATGTCCACTGTGCATGAATCATCTAACCCATATGATTATCCTTTTATCAATATCCTTTTCTAATATATAATTTCAACAGGAGGCTGCTATTGCAGCAGTTGACGATAAGAAGAAGAAGAAAAAGAAGAAGGGAGGTAAGAAGAAGGGAGGAACGGAGCATGGGTACAACAAGAACTACAAGAACCAAAGCAACAAGATATTTGAGTACACAGACGAGTTGGATGCAGTACTATCAACTGGTGCAGTTACAGTGAAAGTTACCCGTAAACTCCATGCATCGGACTTTGATAAAGATGAGTGCAAACAATTTCTACCTGATATGAACAAAAGGGATTGTATGGATTGTGGTCATGCTAATAGTGTCGGAAGAGATCCCAGAAAAGGATATCGCCTCACCGGTGAATCTTTGGGTTCAGTTGCTAGTAGGAGAGAAAATTTGAGGCTGTGGGCTAATGATACAACAGATGCAGGTAAGTATGCATTGCTACATTCCTTTACATTTAACAGAATCATGATCGACATTCTCATACTCTTTATTATCCACTCTTTCATCTATCATACATTCACACAGATGGTAAGCCAGTATATATGCCCATGGTTACTAATAAATCTGAACATGAGAGGAAGAAGGGTGAAAATGGAGACAATCCAGTAGTAAACCAACACCGTGCAAATGCCGATGAAAACGATGGAACCATTTTGTACAAAGTCGTCCGTCTTGACCCAAGCAAGTTTCCGATCAAGGTCGTACCACCCTATCTCCTCGTTCCTGCTTCTGTACCAGGCCAAACGGATAGCAATTCGCTGAGGCTAGTCACAGAACTCGATATTAAATCATATCAATCGTATCTTGATGAAGGTAGAAACGATAACAGTGCTGCCGTCGCTGCTTTAGACAATGCATTTAAGAAAGCCAACTTTAGGAAGCATGAAGGTATTATCAAAGGTTCGCACAATCGTTACATTATCAGTGACCATCCACACGAGGCACGTGCATACTATCATCCCGACTTGGAAGATTACATTGCAAAGGGAAAAGACGGCTTCTACCAAGGCAGTCTCAGGGAGCTTGGCGATGATGAATAAACACCAAGAACTGCGGAGTTAATAAAGTCAAGGTTGACTTCAATATAAAAACCAAACAGGATTTTTTAAAATCCACCCAAACAACAAAGTAGTAAACCCAATCACTTACTTCTCTTTAGTCTATCATCAGAAGTTCGAGCCATAGACGGTAGACGAAGACGTTGTGATACATCTCTTTTGAATGAATTATCACAGCAAGTCCAATAATCTTGCCAAGTCTCAGTTATATAATGAGGCGGCTTTCCTCCTGTGGTATCGATGCATATGCCTGTAAAGTGATCAACATAATAGGCAGATGCAGGTGTCGGAGAAAGCGTCGTTGGACGTGGAGAAATGGTAGGCCAAACACTTGTTGGTGAATTTGTTATCAATGGACCTGAAGCTATACATGCCTCTTTTGCATGTGATGTCTCGCAGCATGAATAATAATCTGTAAATGTCTCTGTAATGTAGTATGGCTTCGGTGATTGAGAATCTAGTACACACTCCCCTGTGTGGTGAGCTACATAGTAGGTCTGAGTAGGTGAAGATGACGGAGGTAGGGTGGATGGTACCTATTGCATGAAGAGGAAGATCAGTGTTAGTGTTAGAAACTTGAAAAAAAAAAGACATACAAGTTTTATCATCACACACACATACCTGACTAGAAGATGGTTCTAATGACGGCCGTGTTGTAGTAGGCCGTCCCGTCGGCGGATCAGTTGCACAAATAGCAACATAGTCGCAATCATCACTATCTAAAGCTTGCTTACAACAGTCTTCTTTCGTATTAAACAGATACATGCCTGGGACCCACGAATGGTCCAAGTAATATGATGTGAACACCGTAATATATTGCAATAGCAATAGAACGATATGATGGGTTACTACCGATCTGTAAAGCAACACCATTCAGAATCATTCCTACTGTCCAACAGATGCCACCATATAAGGCAGTCTTCTTTGGATATTTCTTATATATTCCGCTGCAGAAGAACATTGTTAGTCCACCTATCAGCACGGTACAGCTCATTGCCCACACTGCATGTGAATTCTGCAGTGCGTATGGGTCATCAGGTGTGAATATTGAATCAATTGGTATGGTAAAGATACTCGAACTATAAATGTATCCCCACGGCGCATAAACTGGCAGAGTCCAAAGATATTCAACAGGTACATGTATCATCTTTTGGCAATGTGTGGAGGATTCGTGTGTGCATGATACTTATCCTGCATGATATCATGCAAATGCAAATACTCAACAAGTCCTGATTGTGTCTCAATTTACATCACTTTCGCTTGAAGGGGTAAATCCAGCTTGAAGTGTCTCTCTCCTTTTCTAGCCACCACGGTCGCATTAAAATGATAAGGGGGTTCGGATGGTCTTTTTGTATTCGAAGGTCATTACATCCTAACGGTATCTTTAGAAACCAATCGAAATCATTCGAAGCACTGTATCACAGTCATGCGAACTCAAGCATAAACCAACTCAAACCATAAATTTGTTTGCCATTGTATAATCAGATCAGCCATTACTCCTGATATATATAATACTAGAACCAAACAATAATGAACAACCCAACCGCTGCCACCGCTGCTTTATCCGTAGCAAACATCGAAAAGCCTAAGCGGCCATTATCTGCATTCAATCTATTCTACAGATATAAGAGGCAACATATTATTCGGTTACTAAAATCCAACGCTGAGGGTAGTGTCGACAAGGATACAATACGCCGTCTTATCAAGACTCCTCCTGGATTGGAATATAACTACACGCTCATCGTGGCATCTGTTGCATCCACGCAAGCTGAGATTGATGCTCTCCGTCGTCACCATATTTGCATCGAACTTAAGAATCTCCAGGCACGAGATTTGAAGACACGTGCTCATCGTAAGTCTATGAATTGTCCAATCGGATTTGTAGAACTGAGCAAGCTCATGAATAGTAGTTGGAAGGATTGTGATGATGTTGCTAAAGCCGTGTTCAACGAGCTATCACAGGAGATTCGTGAAGTGTATCATCGAAAGATAAAAGAGTATAACGACATGTGTAAGGCATTGGGTATTACCAAGCAGAAGCAGATGAAGAACGTATCCAAGAAACGCAAGAATCTTATATCAATTGATGAGTCTGATGGTACCAGCAAGGAGCCTGACAATAAGAAGGCAAAACCTCCTCCTATACATCAACCAAAGTTCCCTCCACCACTAACAGCCCTAACTTCTCCTCCTCGAGTAACCCCAACTCCAAATAACGAGGTGGCTAATAAACAAGAAGCAGCTAATGCTATGCTCATGCTCGGTACCGCCGCTAATAAAAAGAAACAGAATGGACACGGACCTCTTAAGAAACGACAAGTATACACATCAAGTCTTCTTAACATTAACACAGGTCCAAGAAGTATAAGTGCCTTCCACCACCCACCACCTTCCAAATCTGGTGTCACTGTACAACTAGATGACTTCACAGGCCAGTTCCCACCACCCCTCCGAGCAATGAATTTGGCACAACTCAACCAGTCTAGTCAAATGACAAGAATGGCATGTGCCCAGAATGGTGATGTCTTCGCACGATCGTACAATTCCTCTTCTCTGCTGCAACAATATATGTTGAGGGAAATGGAAAGGATTAAAGGAAGCGGAAGACGTTAGTCTACAAGTAAGGGGAAAGATAACTTTAACATCTATATTCTTCTGATGATGAACTTACCATAGTCTGGTACTAAAAGTATTGCCAAGTTGGGACAGTGGTGAGGTGAATACACTGTGTTGAGCTTTTGATATAAGCCCCAACGTTTAAACAACTAAGTCTAATTTTATACTACTACACCCCTTGTGTATCTTTAAACAGCCAAAAGAAGAGAACCTCTGTATTATGCCATATAACGATACACCTTCCTATCATTCTCATCTCTTTCCAAGTACTCACGTTCAATCAAACTTTCTACCCTCTTCTTGACAAATTGTGGCGGAGGAACGAAACGTCCAGACAATTGTTTCGTAACCTCGGCAACCAAATCATTATATGATTCAACATCTTGCGGGCCTTCATGATACGAACAATGGCAGCCTCCAATGTATGACGTCGGTCCTCTTCAACAGAGAGTGGCACCTTAGCTGATCCATCTACCAAGCCAGCAGTACGAGATGAGGCTCCGCTGGCAACAGCCTTGTCACCAGAGGTGGCAGGTCCCTTGGCATCTCTCATGCTCACCAATGGTACCTTGACTCTTGTCATCTTGCTTGTAGGTATAGTCGGCATTAAAGGAGAATGTATGATTGATTCGTTCTGTCTCTTTTTTGTCGACAGTCATCGTCAGTCTTAGCTCAACATTCGGGTTAACACTCTGTAGAAACCAATCGAAGGTCGCGTCGAAGACACTTATTTTACAATAATTTTACAACTGTGAGATAGAATTGATACATGTAAACCAAACTCATACCATATTGCCTTTGTGATCAGCCATAACTTACTCACCTATAACCATGAATAACTCAACTACCACCACCGCCTTGTCCACAGCAAACAATATACAAAAGCCTAAACGGCCATTATCTGCATTCAACCTCTTCTATCGATATAAGAGGCAACATATTATTCGGTTACTAAAATCCAACGCTGAGGGTAGTGTCGACAAGGACACCGTCCGCCGTCTTATCAAGACTCCTCCTGGATTGGAATATAACTACACGCTCATCGTGGCATCTGTTGCATCCACACAAGCTGAGATTGATGCTCTTCGTCGTCATCATATTTGTTTGGAACTCAAGAATCTCCAGGCACGAGATTTGAAGACACGTGCTCATCGTAAGTCTATGAATTGTCCTATTGGATTTGTAGAACTGAGCAAGCTGATGAATAGTAGTTGGAAGGACTGTGATGATGTTGCTAAAGCCGTGTTCAACGAGCTATCACAGGAGATTCGTGAAGTGTATCATCGAAAGATAAGGGAGTATAATGATATGTGCAAGGCGTTGGGTTTGACCAATCAGAAGCAGACCAAGAAGAAACGCTATCGTATATCAGTCGATGAGTCTGATGGTACCAGCAAGGAGTCTGACAATAAGAAGGCAAAACTAACCAAGAAGGAGAAGGCAGAGGTTATACATCAACCACCAAAGTTCCTTCCACCTCTAACGCTAACTTCTCCTCCTCGAGTTACCCCAACTCCAATCAACGAGGTGACTGATCAACAAGAAGCTGCTAATGCTATGCTTCTTCTTGGTACCGCCGCTACAAAGAAACAGAATGGACCTCTAAAGAAACGACAAGTGCATGCATCAAGTCTTCTCAGCAATACAGGTAGTATGAGTAGTGCCTTCCACCTTCCACCGCCTTCCCAATCCGGTATTGTACCATCTGTACAACTGAATGACTTTACTCGCAGTTGGAAGATCACTCCACCTCTAAGGGCTTTGGCACAACTCAACCAGTCAAGTCAAATGACAAGACAGGCATGTGTGGAGAATGGTGATGTATTCTCCCGGTCGTACCATTCCTCTTCTATGCTACACCAATTTCTTATGAGAGAAATGGAGAGAATTCAAGGAAGAGGAAGACGTTAGTCCACAAAGCAGAGATGAAAACTTTAACTTCATGTGATGATGATAAACCTACCTTCTGTTTGACCAACTAAGACGGCAAGTTGGGGCAGTGGTGAATACACTGTGTTGAGTAAGCCCCAACGTTTAAACAACTAAGTCTAATTTTATACTACTACACCCCTTGTGTATCTTTAAACTGCCAAAAGAAGGGAACCTCTCTTATGCCATATAACGATACACCTTCCTATCATTCTCATCTCTTTCCAAGTACTCACGTTCAATCAAACTTTCTACCCTCTTCTTGACAAATTGAGGCGGAGGAACGAACCGTCCAGACAACTGCCTCGTAACCTCGGCAACCAAATCATTATGATTCAACATCTTACGAGCCTTCATGATACGAACAATGGCAGCCTCCAATGTATGACGTCGGTCCTCTTCAACAGAGAGTGGTACTTTGGCCGATCCGTCTACTAGACCAGCAGCACGGGATGAAGCTCCACCTGCAGTAGCCTTGTCACCAGAAGTGGCAGGTCCCTTGGCATCTCTCATGCTAACCAATGGTACCTTGACTCTTGTCATCTTGCTTGTATAGTCGGCATTGAAGGAGAATGTATCATCATCTCCAGAAATACCTTTACCCTTCGATCCCTTGCGTAAGATACGGTGCTTGGGTGTACACAAACTAACAAGATGACGACGTAGTTCATCCTCGGGGATTTGTGTCTCCTCCTTAATCTGTTTCAAGGTGAGGGTATCATGTGTATTAAACAGCACGAGGATACACATTTGATATGTTGAGATACTCAAATCATGACGACGTGGCTTGGTCGATCCCTTGGCGGGTGGTAGAGTTAGCCGCATTTCACAGGATCCCGTGGATGTCTGCCATGAGAGTTTCCTTCCCGTATACGTCGTGAGGTAATACTTTTGGAATCTATCCATGGCAGCTTGAACAGCCAACGGCAGGACGCATGGCTGAACATTCTGACTAGGCCAATGTGAATTGGACAGCACACTAACCTCCACATCAACGGCCTTGCCTCCATTCTCGGCATCACGTTCATCCACTGAATTATTCACCAATCCCTTCTTATGACTACGATACTTCTCGGCAGTTTCCTTCGAGATACGCATATCATTAAACATCCCCTCCAACTTACTAGTGAATTGATATCCACACTCGGCCTTGAGTAAGCTAACCATGGCACGTTCAGCCTCTTCACTACCACTCTTACTCCCCAACAATCGCTTGGCTAAATGATTCTTATAATATGCCTCAAATACATCCTTATCATGAAGGTATCGAAAGATAACAATAACTCGATCCAACTCTCGTGATACTTTACGTTCATCAGCGCCTCGTAATCCAACCCTTAACAATTCATCAACATAAACAGCTAAGCAATTGGCCGCACGTGCATCGGCATTTAAAAAATCTTCAAATGCCTCCTTCATTCTCTTCTGTGCACGTTTCTCACCCTTCATGGCATCATTCACTACCGCCGCAAATCGTTCTCTCATATCTAATACTCCCTTAACAAATGCCGAGGGTGGTGCAACATTATTCTCTTGATCACGTACCAATGCTCGTCCATCTAATCGGATACGTTCCGACAATGCATCACGTAAATGATTCACTGACGATGGTACTCTTGAGAATAGATCATACATCGATGCCAAGTCGGCTATACGTTGTCGATCAATTACCACATCACTATCATTCCCTCTTTCTCCTCCACCTAATCCACCACCACCACCACCACGCACGGCGGGAGCACTAGCAACAACCTTTAATATACTACCAAAACCACTCCCCTCCATATCAACCAAAGTTTTCGAATGTCGTTCAATTAATTCAGTTTCAACAATACGTATTAATGATGATTTGGTTTGTATTGGTAAATCTAATAATTGGGCACGATTCTTTTCTTCTTGTAAGCGTTGTTGTGCTCGGTGGACATATTCCATTGCTGAATATTGTGCTGCTGGTTTCTTATTGTTGTCTAAATCCATGTTGTTGGATGAAGCAGCGGCAGCGGCAGCTGAGCCACCACTACCACTAGTAACAGCATGACTTAACCGACTTGTACTTTCCAATCTATAAAATTCCTGCGTTTCACCTAAGAAACATTCCTCAAAGTCACGTTCATACACTGGAATATTGGCAACATTCATTCCATTTTGATTAACCACTTCTCCACCCACATCACTCGCAGTACCTCCATTGAAGGTGATCGCTGTATCATTAAAATTACCACAATTCGAATGTGCCAACTCCAATAACATATGTATTAAATCTTTCAAGAGGGAGGTACGTTGTGGTGCATCTTCTAATTGATTTAATCTGTCGGAATTTATTACTTGGAGTAATAATTTGGATGTTATTGATCCGAGTGTTGGTGTATTACCGTTGTTATGAGAAGGTGCTGCCATTTTCATATCTCCATCTGTATTATCCTCTTCATTGTTGCCATTATTACCACCAGCAGATGAAGTACTAGTGTCAATCAATAATCGTTCCCAAACAACTCTCCTAAATAACCATAAACCCAAATCATACACGGGTCGTTTACGATGCTGTGGCACATACGTCCGGTCCATATACATGAATATATCACGTACCATTACCATAGTAATACGATGTTCCTTCCATACCTTTGAAATTTCAATTAATAGTTTATATTGATCATTCGAACTTCCTGCACTACTGCCACGCATTAAACCACCACTTGAGGATGAAGTTAGGGATGATTCAGATTCACGTGCAACAATTAATAAACTATCACCACTATCACGTAAATGCATACATAATCGTTCTTGCACACCGTTATATAACAATGTGCCATGTTTATGCAATACCAAATTATACGCATTACGGTATAATTCCTCAAATGATAAAGTGGATGCATTACGATTATGTATTTCATCCATTGCCGAGGCTAATGATGAGAAGGTTTGTGTAGCCGACGTTGTATCCATTTGTGTATAGGATCGGAAAGGCTTTATTGTAAATTTACGTTGATTATTTGAGTTATTATTGCGCTCTAACGACGGCATGGTTGAGTGTGTGATTTAGTGTTGATGGCTGATTTGATTTTTTTATTGTAGTGTGTGTTCGGAGGATGATTAGTTGATGGATTAAAATTGATTATTAGCCTCAATAAATCCCCGCGTTGTTAAATTAATTGGGGGTTTATTGATGTATAGAGGGTATATGAGGTCGGTATATTCGTCTTATCGTTCGACAGGATCGTGATTGATTTTGAGGTGAATTGACACAATGAATGAAGTTTTTTTTGTGCCGTAGTTTTTACCCTCTTGTTAATTATTAGAGGAGTCGAATGAACACCACCTGTGATAAGTATAATAGACTGTCTATTTATGCTGTCAATACTGTGATTCCTCGCCCCTTCCTTGAATAGCGAGGCATTCAATGAAGTCCAATCAAAAGGGGGCAGGCAAGGGGGGAGAGAGAAACGGGGGGCACCACTGACGAAACATTCCGCTTAGAGGAGATTGGGCTGGATGGAAAGTAGAAAGAGCAGGTGTGGTATGTTATTAAAGACAGGTGTATGTTGGTTATATTTATATATCTATCTATCTAAAAGATAATCATTCCGGTATTGCACCTCTCAGCGGGTTTTGTCGGCTGCTCCTTTTGTCAGTGTATAAGTATGAAATGACTATGATCACAATAATACTTGTACCTGACACTGTATGCTGCAGCACTGTCTCTCTGATCACTCTTAATCTCACCCAAATATGTTTGATAAGATCGTAATGCTTGTGCATACTCTTCTTTTGTTGCAAGTCCATCAGAATGGAGTGATTGTATATTATCCAGAGAGTCTTTTTTACCGCATCTTACTGCAATTATCCAGTGTTTCAATGCCCTTTCCATATTTCCCTCTCTTCTCTCAATAATTCCAAGACCGTGCCTTGCTGTTGCATCTCCCCCCATAGCTGCTAATTCCCAGTAATGCTTAGCTTTCTTTTTATCTATTTCTACCCCAATCCCATTATAATAGGCAGAACCAATATTGTAATATGATCTAGCATGACCAAGTTCTGCTGCCCGATGCCATAATTCCAAGGCCTTTTCCCAATCTTGTGTTAAACCCGAATCGCCATTAGAATAGTAGAATCCTAGATTGCTAATTGCATTGGCGTCCCCAGCCATTACTCGTCTGTTTATCCTTTTTATTGCCTCCTCGTTTGAAAGTGAACCTGTAAGCCTGCAAAATGGGCAACTTTTCTCAGTAACTATATTGCCGTTATTATCATAAACAGGTGCACAGACACATCCATTGCATATAGTCTTTCCGCAGCATGAATAGTACCTCCTCCCATTACTAAGCGATGGCATTCGGATAAAGCATATAGGGCAATCTTCAGCCGGTGATGGTTGTTTAAAGAGTTGTTCATCGTGCAATTCAGCAACACGCCTATCACACTTTTTCTTGTGCTTTGATCGATGTTTCTTTTTACATGCTGCATTGCAATATTTCACTTGTTCACATCGGTTGCATATGTTGAGATTGGTACCCTCCTTACCACAATTAGCACATATATCTATTACCTCATTATCTTTATCATTATCATCGGTAGTACTCATATTTTGTAACATATTAGTCACCTCACATACACCATCATTATTTGACTTTGATTTTGATGCACCGTCATGCAAATTTTGTTAGACATATATTATTGTTTTGGTATACTATACTACCGCAAATTAGAAGAGTGTCAACTTAATCTAATTCTTTGTTATCATATAATCCAGATGATAGTGTTGCAGACGGATTACTCTCTATCCGGCAATAATATAATAACACAAACACGACCTTTAGATTTATAACTGTATCGTAATTCCTATGTATTTATTTATTAAACATCTACTGTTTCTTGTGATTGGGAGTCTTTGGACTTAGTGGGAACATCCCACTACATAGAGCCCATGCACGTCGTTGCTTGCTGCTCTACATACTACTTTCCTACAGCTATTATACCAACACTTAATTGTTGTTCACTTTAGTAGCATTGTTATCTGGCCAGATTTAGTGGGCATCATCATATAATAGTTCATAATCTTCAATCGAAATCGTAACATCATTTAGTGTATCATTAGTTGGTAGAATCATAACCATCACATATAGTTCAATATAATAAAAATGGTGTATCACGGATATTATGTTCTCATATCAACATTTCTACTAAACTTTTGTGCAATTGGCGTATTCAACTCAGCTGGACTATACTTAGAACCACTATCAATAACTTTCCCTTCGGCGGGTAGTGGTACATTGGCGTTATATTGTACTATACAAATCGTTACTGGATTATCATCTTCGTTAATTGGTGGAATTTTACAAGATGTGCTTGATAAACGAGAGATAAAATTGTTATTGTTATTCTTTGTTGGTGGTATATTCATGATGTTAGGTTTCTTTGTAAGTAGTATTGCGTATACATTCATAGGAGTGCTAGTAGGATCATTTCTAATGGGTATTGGTTTAGGACTCGGTGTAAGTATTCAGTATTTGTTTTGTTGTGTTATCTTGTAAGTACATACGTATGTATGATGACCAACAACCTGATTTCATCTTTTAGGGATTCATGGCTGGTGGTATATGTGTTTTGTGGTTTGAAGCCGCAAGGGGCACAATGTTGCTATTAGCAATGAGTGGCCAGGTAAGACTGTTATTAGATAGTTGTTATATCATATGCTCTATCACTTTTATTCACATGATGTGCTCATTTATCTTTCTTCATACTCAAATCTAAGGGTTTGGGTAATGTTTTCTTTGCATGGGCAACAGCACAACTATTAGAGAAGTATGATAATATAGATGATCCGTGGAGACCTACGATGCGATGCATGGGTGTTCTAAGTTTTGCCTTATGTGCAATAGCTTCTATATCAATGAGACTTCCAATACCTGGAGAAGTTGAACAATATGAAAAGGGAACTAGTGATGTAGTAGATACAATAGAAGAAGGAGATAAGAAGTCATATGGTACTCTTGATTTGGCAAGTAGATTAAAGAACAGTACAATACAACCTGCACAACCAACAAGTGATATAACAAAACTATTAGATGAAAGAAGTCCTGAAAAGAATAACATTAGACAGCGACGGAGAAGATCAAGTGCTATTGCATTGGAACAGATGAGGAATGCTACTGGTCATACTCGACAATCTATTATAAAGCGTGAAGCGAGAAGAAGATCAACCAAGCTAGGATCCTTCCAAGCAATAGGCCAGACACCATTACTTCAGCTATCAGACTTTCAAAGTGATGATGATGATGGGACTACCAATCTCCGTGCACAATTGGGTAGACTTTCCTTTGCCGGAATAGTAAATGAAAGTCTCAGATCTCTTCTTGGAGAAGGATTGGATGATTATGAGTTTTCATTGGGAGAAGTAACATTGTCAAGCACGAATGTATGGTTGAATGCATTCACCTTGGTTGCTTGCTTTCCCTTCTTGGTAATGCAAATACTTTTACCCGGTTACATGTCGAGTCTTGGTATGTCTTCACAGATGGCTGGACATGCACTCGTTATATTCGGAGTTGGAGACTTCCTTTCAAATTTGACACTCGGAGCAGTCGCAGACACAGTTGGGGCTCGACGACTCTTTACAATTGCATTCTACAGTCTATCGCTTCTGTTCTTCCTGTGGCCACACTGCACAACGGTGTCAACTCTGTCGGCAATAGCTTTCTTTTATGGCTACTTTTGCTGTACGGTATCCTCAATGACGATCATCATCTTAGCTGATGCTTACGGAGATGATGCATCTGGGCATATCCTAGCATTGAATGGTATAACAAACATGTTCAAGTTTCCGGGATACCTTTTTGGACCTCCAATAGCAGGGATGTTAGTGGAAATATCAGGATATAATCTTGCAGCTTTGGTTTCCGGAGTTTGCACTTTGATTGGTACGACGTTTTTGCTCTTGATACCACATCCTAAGGAACAGAAGCGTCAGCTATCAACAATATCCGAACGTTCAATAAGGAGTAGTTTGGGTAGCAGCGATAATGATAACAGCCAAGGATAAGCAAGGGGGTGCATGTTCATTATTTAATGACAAGGAATCACAAAAGTACAAATGTCCACTATGATGAGGCTTCATTTGGTATTGCCATACTGCATATCATATCACTTCTATAAATCCATGCAAATTTATTGCTATTAGAACAATTAAGATTGTTGGTTATGTACTTCTTCAAGCGATTGGCATATTTCAATTGGTACAGTCTTGTGACACTTGCTGTTAGGTCGATACATAAGAGACAAGAAGATGTAACTCAGAATAAGTTTACACAAGTTGTATTATTCATCTCTTCTACTTATGTTTGGACAACTCTGTTTGCAACATATATTAAACCTGACAACGTATACAGGGCTATTTAAAGGTGTATACGATAGAGGAGTGTAGTAGATTAGGATACCTAGAGAGGGAAATAGTTTGCAAAGTTTCTGAAATTGGCTCTTTGTTTAGATATCGTATCTCTAGTATACTTACTGTTATGGTTGGTTTTGGTAGCTCTTTACGTATGTCTCGCCGTCGAGGCTGGGAGGACGCATATCTAGATTATCACTCCCTACGGTTACTACTAACACAAATAGAAACAGTCTATGAAGAAGAGGATTGGAAACAATCAACTGCTATTGATAATAACAACAATACTAATACAGGAGGTGGTATACAAAGTAGTGAAGATGAGAATGATATAAACAGTATTAGTATAGGTGCATCAGAAGAGATAGATGATATGTTATTAGATGATTCATCTAGAAGTAATAATACAGGTTTGAAGGGTTTATGGTATAATGCAGTACGGACTACTACTGCAATAGTTACTGGGAAAAGAAGTTCATCTTACTATTATCATAAACAAAAACGACGTACTAGAGGAAGACGTAGAAGATATCCACGTCGTATAACTAGTTTCATGCAAAACAATAATGATATAGAACAAAACAATAATAATGGTTGGGTATCAAATCAAGATACAGATGAATACTTTGATTATTCAGATCAGCAGTTAAATACAAGAGGTAAACGCAAAAAGGATATAAAGGATAGTCATGGAAGAGCACTTGATAAAGGTGGATGGCGCGAAAAGGGTGTTACTGATTATCGTGATGAGTTGTTTTTAGTTAGTGATGAAGAGGCTGCTTATGGATATGATGATGATGATGAGTCTGTATGGGAAGATGAGGAAGAAGAAGAGGATAGTATTCGTGGTGATGAAGAGGAGCAGTATGATTATAAGAATGATGGATCTGGTGAACAATTTGATGGTAATTTGGGTAGAAGTAATGAAGATAATATTGATGAAGGTATAGATTTAAGGGAACGAGTAATTGATGAGGAGCGGTCTAAGAAGCTAACACCTGGTTCTGAAAAGTCAATGGGTGAAGATGCGATGAGTTGCAACTCACCATCTGGACGGGATAGACAAAAAGATGGAGGAGACTCATTGTTTGAATCAACATTATCTGCTGGACTATTGCACACTCCCAACTCTCAGAGTTCACCAACTCATCAACGAGGACATAAAGTACAGTTTAGTGACAGCCCGGGAGTATTGGAGACTGGGTATCCTTTACCGTCTGGATATGAAACATTTGCAACTGCTGCACAAAGAAGAGGATTGGATTATTCCCAAAATGTTGGTGACAGCTCCAATATGATGATTGCTGGTTCTCCCTCAGAAAGACAGGGCTGGCTGGAAAGTCCGCGTTAGTATTGTTTTATGATATGAATTCGTGTGTTCATATAAAGTCTCGACGACTTCGCTGTTTTATTTGACCTTAGTTTACTTTTATTGATTGCCCTTGCATATCATATGTACTAACATATGTTATAATCTCCTCTCTTTCGTCATCGTAAACTGTGATAACGCGCATCTTCCCAGGACTTTATTCCTGGTTTACTATCAAAGGGAAAGCAGCAGCAACAGCAGCAAATGAATCCAGAAAATGATCCTCTATTGACTTTAAAACGCAAAGAGTCTAATCAAAGCTTGGATTCGTCTCCAATAGCAAAGATGTCGACGTTTGGTTCTATGACTGAGGATATATCAGCACCTAATCAATATACGCACTTCTCAGAGACTTTTCACAAGAGTACCAAGTCTAACGAGATGCCAGATCATCTACCATTTCATCAAGTTGATAGACAACAATCACCGTCTCCTCCCAACCTGACAGATGATGCCTTGTCTGCTGACGATGCCGATGGATTAAAGTCACCTCTTCCAAGAACTCCATCGCAGTCTCAATTCTACACATCAAATTCCAATCCAGACTTTACTGTTCCTGTCCAGGCCACGGCTTTGGGTAGTCTCAGTTCAATGCCAGAGACGCCCGTGGAACCAATATCACGTATGACACCTTCGATGACAAAAGTATCAGACAAATTGAAAGATGAGAATGACAACACTACCCAAGTTTCAAAGCTTGGGTTCGGTGTCTCATTAAAGATGATACCAACAGAATCAAGTCAATTACTCCATCCCTCCTCTCCCAGCAAAACGCCTCCGCCAAACTTTGGCATGTCTCAGTTCTACTCATTTCAAAACAACGAAGATGAATATCCATCAACTCCAAATAATGAAGAAGTGGATTATCCATCATCATCATATCGGAGTACATTAGAACAGAGTGAGGATTATGATGGAGGCGGCGAAGGTGAAGGACGTGAGTCATCCAACATGATCAACTTTTATGGCGGTGGTAGCAAGGACGGTTACTTCTCTGTACGTTCACCTACTAAAGCATCTCGTCGGAATCATCAACCTTCACATCAACAGGATTCCAAAGCTTTGGAAACTAAGCGACCATCACTAAACTCTGTGAGAAAGACTAGCGGGGGTAAGTTCATTATTGGATTTCTTTTCGGCAGTCCGGATTCACGTCGTCAGTTGATTGGAGGGAGGAAGCAGTCGTCGTTGACATCAAACTATGGATTATCATCTCGAAGCAGATCTTCTTCATTCAAGAGTGTTCGGACTAATCGTAGTTCAACATCGAGACAGAAAAGAGCTTCTAAACGAAAACGAGCTGCTCGTATCAAGCTTCGAAATAGAAGGGAACGTATACCAGAGCATTTACGTCGTTCACATGCTCGAGCTGCAGCCATCACTGAGCGTTTCCGTGGCTTATTGAGGGCTGAGGTAGAGAAAGTGATCCTCTTTGCAAACAGCAGGTTGGGTGAGCTGTCTGATACCATTGGAAGTTTAAGGTATTCATCTTATGAAGATGGACAAGAAGAGATGAGGAGGACGCACCCTGCTCTAGCTGATGGCGGTATGCATCAACTCTCATCATCGGATAGTGATGGGGGAGAATCTGGAGTTATAAGTGAGGATTCATCTACTTCATTAATGTCAGAACAAGGCGACTTGAAGGGTACTAGAAACATACGGAAGAGTGATTCCTCAAAGGATGAAACTAAGAAACAAATAATGCTCAGAGATCGTCTGAGGATAAGCCGGCCCATGTTTGTCAAAGCTGACTTCCTTGGAGAGGATTTCTCTTTACTTTCGGCAGTTGATGAAGCTGATGCGTATACTGCAGTGGGCGTTGAACTACTCCATCTGCTCAAATATATTGTAAGTTTTGTGCTATTGTTACTTTTTGCCCTTCGATATCCTTTAGGATAGGCTATGGTTAGGTTAACTCACCAATCTATCTATCAATTAATAGTGCATCAATATCATTGCAGTGAGAAAGATTTGTGCAAAGCACGACCGTTTGTTATCAAATAGGATGCTCGGTGGATACTACCAAAGACTCTCTACCGAGAATAGACAAAAGTCTGGATTTGGAGGCACACTCTCAAACCAAAGTGGGGCAGGTTATGCCACTGGTGTGTTTGATACAAAGATACAACACATTGCCAACTCGGCAACGATGCAGACAGTCTCATCCTCTTTGGCTATTGCATTGACTGATTTCGAGGCATCACAATCGCGATCGGCTCTATTAGGAGGATTAGGGTTTGTAAAGAGAGACTCAGGCATAGCAGACTTGCCTTCTCCTAGGCATCAATCATTTACAAAAAGTCGATTGAAAGAAGCTGGCGCATACCAAATAAGTGGGCATTGCTTCCGTGGAGATGATGAATCAACAGTTGCATCTGAAGAGGGCCAAAACAACAACGATGATAATTCTACTTCATCAAACACTGCTTTAACAAGGCTCCAGTTTGTAGTGACTTCTATATACGGTCTCAGAGAAGCAGCAAGGTTCAAAACAGACCAATTCGAGCATCATTCATCAAGGTTATTAATGATTAGTATCGGTCATTCAATTGTTGGTGATGGGTTAGATGGCTATTCTTCCGAGACACTGAATTTTCTTTGTTCCTACCAACCCGATGCGGCTTACACATTAGATATGGAAACTGTTTATGCCAGTCTTATTGGCCAAGACAAAGCAGATGGTATTGGAGGTGTCATGGTAGCATCACTCGCAGCTGCTGCTACAGGATATGATTTGGCATCAAATAGAACTCGTTTCCGAAGGCAGGTAGCTGCCTGTATGTCTATTAATCCCAAGGCTACTGGAGATGATAATGATGGTACTTCTAGTACAAGAGATATGGCATATCAAAACATACTTCGACTTAACGCCGCGTCAATGATGTTGTATCTGGGGAATTACTATGTTGCTATTCCTACTGCTCATATCTTTGCTGCATCCCTCGGCTCAAGGAGCTCTACCGCAGCTTTAATCGGTATGGCCAACATTGGTGCAATAGTTTCATCTTTCTTACATGTGGTATTTACTTCAAAATCCAGATCTTTCATAAGAAGAAGGCTAGATCTGGCTGATTTTCGAGTACCATTAATTCTCAGCAGGTGAGTGATGACTTGTTTGGTTTGTTCATGGTTGAATATCATCCCATGCATCTCATCTTTCACTTTTCTTCTTCAGCCTATTTGCAATGAGTGGAAACATTTTGTATTCGTATTCACTGACAAAGTCTTCGTTAACGATGGCACTTGGAGGAAGATTTCTAATAGGCTTAGGATGTGCTGAGGTGCTGAACAAGCAACTTTTATCTAAGGCTGTGCCGCAAGAGACTATAAACACTGAGGGTGCGCGACTGGCAAAGAAGAGTATGATTACAATTCCATTATCCTTACTTTTGGGTTCACTTACAGATATTGCAATAGAAGATGGCGATAGCGATGCCCTTTTGACTTCTCCCGAGGTCGACCCGCCATTTGATCAGCAGCATCGATTATTCTCGTTACAGAGTCTTGGATACTTTGTCTCTTTGCTGTGGTTTGGTCTTGTAGTAGGTTTGACACTCATGTATGACATACCCAAGAAGAGGAGAAGACGGCCGAAATCTACTCAGTCTGATATACAAGAGGAGGATTTTGATTCAGATTCTGAAGACCAAGGCAGGAACTTGTCACAAACAGTGCCAGATGAAATAGGTAGTGATACTTTTGATAAGTTGCAAACAATGTCTCGCAAACCATCCAGACACGGCCAGTCTCAACACACATACATGGAAAGCGTCACTGACATCAAAAGGTTGTTGCTTTCCAACGTTGCATGTCCCGCCACTATAGCTTTGCTATTCATTGCCAAGATGACAGGTGAAATACTCTTGTCCTCATGCGGCACAATAGCATCAAGATACTTTAATTGGTCTGGTGCTAGGTAAGTCTGATATCAAATATATATGCCAGTGTATATTTGACTTAAACACTACTGTATGCGTTGCTAACATTCAATTATCTACTTTACCCCTTCAGGTCTGGTCTGTTTATGGCATTGATTACAACCACAATCCTTCCTATAAATTTATCTCTGGCATCACAACGGAACTTTACCGAACGTGGTACAATGAAGGTTGCCTTGGAGATTGCAAGATATGGATTGATATTCATGGTGAATTATGAATCTATAATCTACTTCTTCATATCTCTTGTTAAGGGTACCCTCTCAAATGATTCATCCACAAAAATATACTACTATGATGGTATCTTTGGAAGTGCTCAATATGTCCTTAGTTTTGGTACTGTCTTCTGTAGTGTTGTGGCACTGCAATCTCTTGCTCTATCTCTCATGTCAAAATCTCAAGTGTGTCCTCGACAGATGAAAAAGTATACCATTGATAATGCTTTTATTACATTACTTGTATCGGCGGTGGCCAGATTAGTTGGTGATGCATTAATAGTTGCCTTTGATGCCTCAACTTGGACGCTCTTCAATACAGATATCATTAACTCGCTCGGCTTCTCAATGATTATAGCGTTAAGTCTCGGTATTTATCTACTGAGGAAGCACTACTTTTTCTTGATATGAGTAAGATATGGTTATAATATATGGTAGGGGAATGGTAATGATAAAGACTGATCTTAGCCTTCTTAGTGGGTAGTCATGATATGCACTACGGAGCACAGTAGTATCAACTTGTGTGATAAGCACGATCGGAGTAAGGCATAAGGTAAGAGGGTGAGACGGTTGTACTGTACGACTTACACTCAGAAACACAGTCTTAAAAAATGAGCAACCTGGAAAAGCAAAAGAAACCTGGTAAAAAGCAAAAGATAAAAACGCAGTAAAAAGCAAAAGATGAAAAAGAAAAGAAGCAAGAGTAAAAGTTGAAGAATGACTCAACAATCGATCTTGCATCTACCTCACAAGACCCTTTGTACATCTCTCGATGGACATAAATAATCGCAAAGCTCTTTCAATACATCAATATCTACTTATCATCATCGATCAACATCGCTTATTAATGAACAATCAACAACGAACACTTGTGTCATCTTTATTACTATTATTATGTTGCGGAATTTCGGCCGGCTCGAATCAATCGGTATTCAATCATCATACACATTATAATATAAATCCAAACAAGGGAGCATCAAGTAACAAGAAAGAACACGACTTCAGAAAGCTCAAGAAGACGACGCCTCATCCAACACCTAACCCAACACCATTACCGACTTCTCCTTTAACAAGCAAGCCCACGGCAGGTCCTGGCCAGACTGTTACAATATATGAAGCAGAAGATTATATCACAGCAAATGATGGAGTTAATTTGTCGACTAACCATCCAGGATATACCGGTTCAGGTTTTGTGGACTATGGAGGTTCGGGTACTTATCTTGAATTTACCAATATAAATGGAGATCAGGGAGGTGTCTGCTCATTGAGAATAAATTATGCCAATGGAGGAACTTGGACTCGTCTTTGTGATGTTAGTGTAAATGGAGTGCATCAAGTTGGAATTCAATTGGAATTCCCACCTACTGGATCATGGGAAATCTGGGCTAATGCCGTACCTGTCGAAGTGGATTGCAACTCTGTTTTCAGTAACATAATTCGAATCACAGGCGCTACTAGTGGACCAAATATGAACAGTATGGAAGTTACAACCATCCCTTTAACTGAAAGTCCAACATTGGCTCCTTCAATGCAGCCAACAACATCACCTTCATCAATCCCCAGCCAATCACCGTCTGAAGCACCATCATCTGAACCCTCGAGTCAACCTTCGAGTGAGCCCTCCTCTCTACCGTCGAGTCTGCCGTCATCGATGCCATCTAGCCAGCCCTCTTCACAGCCTTCGAGTCAACCATCGGCTCAACCCACGAGTCAGCCGTCATCAAAGCCCTCCTCTCAACCATCCACACAGCCTTCTTCTCAACCGTCTAGCCAACCTTCGAGTCAGCCGTCTACACAGCCATCTAGTCAGCCTTCGAGTCTGCCGACAAGTCAACCCTCATCTCAACCATCCACACAGCCGAGTACTCAGCCCTCGTCTCAGCCCTCTTCACAACCCTCAAGTCAGCCTTCGAGTCAACCGTCGGGTCAACCATCGAGTCAGCCGTCATCTCAATCAACGAGTCAACCTTCCTCACAACCGTCTGGTCAGCCCAGTATACAGCCGTCATCACAGTCGACATCACAACCGTCTACACGGCCGTCATCTCAGCCTTCTTCACGGCCCTCTTCACAGCCTTCGAGTCAGCCGTCATCTCAATCAACGAGTCGACCTTCCTCACTACCATCATATCAACCCAGTATGCAGCCGACATCAGGCCAGACAAGTGTTCAACCTTCTACCTCATTCCCTACGACAAGTCCCTCAATGCAACCGACAACCTCATTTCCAACACTGGCGCCTTCAATGCAAACGACGAGTTTAAGTCCAACGATGCTCCCTTCAATGCAACCGACGACTTCATTCCCAACAATTGTTCCTTCTCTTAGTCCAAGCACTACAAATCCTACTGTATTGCCTGTGACTGCACCCCCAACAATAGTTGAGGACGACTTTAATTGGGCTGTGGACGACGATTGGATTATGAGCATGAGCATGAGTATGAGCATGCCATCTTCGTCACAACCACCATCTTCTGAACCGACAGCAAGTGTAACAATGTGCGAGGACGGTAGAAGGCGTTCATCATCAGGTGGATGCGCCCCTGTGGCTACAGTTGAGCCAAGCTTGTCTCCAGTATCCTTAGAGCCAACGGCAAGTTCAACAATGTGCGGCAATGGCAGGAGGCGATTATCAACGGGTGGATGTACTCCTGTAACTCCTCCCACTCCAAATCCAACCTCAATGTGCAGCAATGGCAGGAGGCGATTATCATCAGGTGGTTGTGCACCTGTTTCTGTATCCCCGACAATTGTAGTTGTTGATGACTTTGATTGGGCTCTCGCTGATGATTGGATCATGAGTATGAGCATGAGCATGCCATCTGCATTTGATGATGACGATGATGTGATTTTAAGTTCATCGCCAACATCCAAGCCATCAACTGTATCCGAGGCACCTTCAATGAATGATGAACATCCCTCTAGTCATCCATCAAATGTACCTTCTACTCAGCCATCAATAAGCTCTACGGGTAGAGTATCAAGTGAATCGCCAAGTTCAATTCCAAGTTCTCAATCCAGTGATATACTCTCAGTGTCTCCAAGCCTTGCACCTTCTAGGAGACGGACACAAGTTCCTACTCGTGTTGCATTCATACTGATATCAACTCCCGAGCCTTCGAGTCAACCAACCACATCAGCTCCATCTATGATTCAATCACCGACATACGCACAATCGATCTCGACAGCTCCCAGCTTGAACTGGAATTATAGCCCTATCGAGAGTAGAGTACAGAAACAGGCTGCTTCACCTTCGATTGGAACATTACCTCCTACTATCAGTGCATTACCAACGATAGAGACATCAGCAGCAAGTGGGGATTGCACTCAAATAATACTCTTCTCGTCTCTTGCATCGATAGTCCTGTCTTTACTCATGATGTAAAATTGAAATGTAAATTTAAACATAAACTCTGTACTAGAACAACCAACTTATCTTTCGATTATAATTACTCTGCACTATCTTTTCTATGACCCTTCTACCTCTATGGCTTAAGCAAAGTATCCTTTGATAGACTTCTCTAACTCACTCCTCTCATCTAGACTAAGATCAAGTGTTGTATCTATCGAGTCGACAATCTCTGGAACTTCTCTTTCGACATGTGCCATCAAACCTCCCATTGTAGTTTGACCGTCTAGATATCCCTGACTAGCAGCTAAGAGTGCTATACACTCCTCGGATAGTTTTCTCGCCTCATCTGTGCTCTGTTTCATTGCTAGAAGGTAGGCGTCTCGTCGTTGTACTTGTCGAACATCTCCCTCCACTGAAGCACCTGGTAATGTAGAAGTAGAAAGGGACGTGTCCATAATATCCAATGCTTGTTGAAACTCGAACCGAAGACTACCTACGACACTTCTCAAGGCAGGAGCATCAGCACGGCAATTACGAGTGTCAGCACCAATACCAACTCTCGTCATACTTCGTGAGGGATCAAGCGGTGGACTGCGACCTTGTTGAGCTAGAGCCTCATCAAGCCACACTTGACCATCGGACATTGAGATCAAATCTTCAACATGCTGAATTGCAAGTCGTTTGGCATTTTCTGTTTCAGATGGTTTAGGCACCGGTAGATTAATCTTTCGTAGATTTGTTGGTGTCAGGGGAACCTTGGCTTTAATGAGCATGTCAATTCTCATCTTGATCTTATCGGCCATGCCATCAAAATCAGAAGCTTCGAAAGTTACTTCATCTTCATCGCTATTGTCTTCCTCCTCCTCAGGGTTGGGAAGAGTCGATAGTAAAACAAGTGTGACACTTCCTCCACCCTTATTAGCCTTGAAACGAGCAGCACGCTGTATCAAACTAGAGAAGAATCCTCTCATTTCTGAACTGCTACCTCCCTGTAAGTCTGCCTCCACTACCGAATTGACGCCATACACCTTGACTAGTTCTCTTGTTGTGATATCCCATAGTGACTTATGAAGATTGATATCATCAATGATAACAACTGAATCCCCTCCTGTAGTCAGAGCGTGGTGTTCACCAAGTGTACATGTAGCGGCTGCTACAGCTACAGCCTCTGAAGCTTCCATAGTGGCACTAATCTCATCATCTCCATCTTGACTTGTTGACGAATCATGATTTGAAACTACAGTTACAATATCATCTTGAATACCCGCCTCTTTGATATTGTTCAATACACTTGATCGGACCTCATTATTCCCAGATGTTAAACCATAGAAACATCTAATACCCTTCTCTTCTGTTGACGACGATACACTCGACTTTACCTTGTGCTTGTAATTATCAACAACATTCCTCATCAAATTGATCATCCATTTTCGTTTATTCACTCCATTACCACTACTATTGCCATCTTCTTCTTTATCCTCTTCACCAATAACTAACATGTTTTGTCCTTTCCCAATGGGTGTTAAGGCGTCAATGGCTGTAATACCGGTAACCAATGGTGAATCTATCAATCCAATATCGGATATTTTGGGTATTTGTACAAATATAGGTCGTTCATTTGAATCTGCGGGTGGTGTATTCATATTGTTTGTATCGATTGATAGTGAAATTCCGTCAATTCCAGAAGAAGAAGAGGATACTGATGCTTTGGGTAATGATCGTCCAACACTCCCATCATTCAATACCGAGACATGACGACCTAAATAATCAACGACACTTCCATTTGGTATAGATGATGGATTAATTGATACCAATTTTGTAGACACTGTGCATTCTGTATCAGTGGCGTCAACATCATTTAAAGAAGAATCTGAATCAATTAATACAAATGCAATAGGATGACGATGTGCTACAACTAATCCAGTGGCTGAATTTGAGAATGTTACTGTACGGCCTGTTAAGTCTCCATCTGCCATGGCACCCTTTTTCTTATTTTGAATACCCAAATCATTCTTTGCAGGTGTACTCTTGCCAAATAATGCATTCGCCAATTCAACTTTATCACTCTCATCTGGATTAATATCTTGATTATTCTTCAATCCTAAACTTTCATAACTTTCATTCGGACTATTGATTAACGGGACGCTACCATTATCATTATCACCGGCTACACCGACTCCTACCGCTGTTAATGTTTGTGGTATATATAATTCTTCCTCGATTAATTTAACCACCGCAAATGATGCAGATGTTGTGGGGAGAGTTTGGTAGGAGAGTACTTTACCTTCTGCCTCGGTGATTGTATTCTCATTGGTATTGTCTGTAGTAGATTTTGTATTTATAGGTGTATCAAGTTCTGCTACTGATTCAGCTGGAGCTGATCTTAATTGATGTATTGATGATGACGAATAGCTCCTCTGTTGCAATTGTAGGATACTTCTAGAATTTATATATCTTTGTGCACTGCTTGTCGCTGACAGCAGAGGTTTGTTAAGCTGAAAAGCAGCAACATTAGAAGACGTCGACAAAGATAACACTGCCGATAGGTGGTATAACTTCATATTATTAGATGGATGACGTGTAGAAGAAGAAAGGGGGAGAGATTGTAATCTCTTGATTGATTGATGTTGGTATCCTTTGCAATAGATCCGCACAAAAGCGGTATGTTGTAGTAGAGATAAAGAAGAAGTGAAACGGCGATATTGACGGGGATAGTGTGCAGCAATTGAGTGTAGTATGCTGCTGGCCATTGAGGAGGAAGATGATTCGATGAGTTCTTTCAAAAATTTTATGGGCTGAGATACCAAAGGATACCTTAATCTTCTATTCTCGACTCCCTTCACGTCTAGAGATGCTAAGTATGTCTAGAGTGGTGTTAGATAGCTGCAATAACCCAAGGATGTATCTACAACTGTCTTTATCTTATTCAAATAACAACCTAAGTAAATCTTATTAGAACTAATTGAATATTTCGTGACTTTTAGCATACCTCCAAACTCCTCATAGGGGGTATGAATATTTCGTCTATGCCCATTTTGTATTTTCTATACCATCTTAACACACCTCCAACCTCCTCAAACCCTCCTCTTGCCCCCCCTACCCCTCATTACTTACCCATATATCTTCCACCACATAATCAAACTCGTCCATATGACCCGGGATTCCCAGGTCGAACGAGTGGATCGTTTTCCGTTGGATGACCTAGCTCAACATCATACTTTGTTCCTGGCTCAGGTGTTGTCTGCCTTGAGGGAGTAGACGCTCTAGACACTGAGACTAGAAACTCCCCGACAGCGTTTCGTGGACCATACGCCAGATCATAGTTCACCACATGGCGTCGTTCTTCAATGGCATTGATCTGACTTTCAATAGTAGCACAAAAGCTCTCCAAAGGAAGATCAGATTCATCAAGACCGAATGGATCTTCCATATCATTTCCCACACCAATAATCATCTTCATGGCAATAAAAATGACTAGAACCAAGATTGGATTGTAATACTTTGCCCCGGGCGCCCACGCGATGGTAGCGGCAATGAAGAAGACAAATCCAATACTGTTAAGAATGATGTCATACGCGACAGGTAAACCAGTTGATCGAACACGGATACAGCCTCCGATAGCATTGGCTAAACTCCCCACAGTTTCTTCCATTGCAGTATGAGCAGCATTCTTCCGTCCGTCATAGGATATCTTATGTTCCGTTTTAACAAGACCCTCATTAATAGTTGCTCGAAGAGCATCAATACAGTAGTAGGGCTGCCAGGCTGCCTCTTGAGTAATGACATCAAGCTCCTCCTGTGCCAAAACTCCCTTCCGTACCAATACTTTACCATCCTCTTCATCATCACTAATACAATGACCACGTAACATTGCCTTACAAACGAATGCAAAGGTAATAGCCAAACAATCAACACGATCATTTAATAACTCATCATGTATCCAAAGTCTAGACTGTTGACAGATACGTATACTATTAACAATAATAGCTCCCCATAATGTCCTACCCTCCCACCATCGTGCATAACATATATTAGTTCTAAATACCAATGCAAATGAAAATAATGCACCCAATGTCCCCACAGCTGATGAAGATGCCGTTAAGTATGATAACCATTTATTACTTTCACTACCCACATAATTAACACCATAGGTTAATGCCGATGAAAATATGAATACAAAGAGTAAATCAAATCCTAATATCATTTCGGAGAGGAAACTAATCTTATGCATGGTTTCGGAACAGCATCCTGATGTTGGTGTGGATGATGCCTGCTCATTGTCATCGTCAAGTGCTGCTAAGTTTGATTTTGAAGTTTCACTACATGTGTATTGCAATGAGAAGTGAGAAACATATAAGATATATGATATAGATATGTTCACATGATATGTAGGTACACTTACCGTTTAGTAAATGACTTCGGCGGCGCCAATCGATCAGGTTGCTGTCGATGAGTGTTCAACTTTGGACTGTTTGTAACTGCAGTAAGTGTTGTTGCGGTTGCAGTCGATGCCGTGGCAGAAGCAGGCGATTGGTCGTTGCCACCATGAACTGGTTGCAACATCATAATCTTCTCCTTCTTGGTAAGCTTTTTCTTTGGTGTGCTGTAAACATAATATGAATGGTATGAGAAGATGACGATTAGATGATATCTGAGATATGTGTCATTGTAATAAAAAGATGCATATGATATGTTCATAAATTATTGCAATGATCAGAATTAGAATGGGCAACGATTTTCAAGATAATGACTCTCCTCTTAAGGGGGCCGATACTATATGAACTTACATTCTAACCATGATTATTTATCTAGTTCAGTAATAAGAGTCAGTAAGAGGTAGGGAGGTGTTATTATTTTGCAATGTGTCGTCGTGGGGGAGGAACAATGCCAGTAATATAAAATCAGTTCTCTTTTGGTATTGAAAAGGGGATATATGTCAACAATACTCTACCTACTTCCGCAAAGAATGGAGGAAGTGACTGCACATACGATGCCGCTAAATGTATGGTGATTGAGTTAGCCTACGTCAGCGTAGATCGACGCCATCTCGAGGTTTCGTTGAATCGCCAAGCAGTAATATCGTTTGATCGCTAATAATGGTTGAGTTGCAACCCAAGCAAAACCAATCAACAAATTCAGATCAGATGATAGGCCGGCGTTAGTACTGATATATATACAGCAATCACAGATACATATCAACATACAGCAAACAAAACAATGGTAAAGGCAACAAAACGAGCACGTAAATTCAATGCCAAAGTCGGCACCGGATCCGATGCCTCGACTAAGAAGAAATCACTCTTATCCAAAAAGAATAAGTCAAAACGTCCTACTAAATCACAATCAGATATCAAAGCTGAAAGTAAAGCAATACATGATGAAGAAATAGCCAAATCAAAGAAATTACGCAATGATAATGATTTTACAAATGTTGATAACTTGGGTTCATTGGATATTGATAGTTTCTTTGATAAAGTTGTTGATGGATTAGAGGGTAATAATAATAGTGATGGCGAAGAAGAAGATGATTATACCAACAACAACACTACCACACAAGACGAAGATGAAAGCAGTATAGACTCATTAAACTCCTTAAACTCTGAAGAAAGTGACATTGAAGCATCAGAACAACAAATGAAAGAACAATTGGCAAAGTTGGGCGAGGATGATCCTGAATTTCATAAATATTTAAAGGAGAATGATTCCAATTTGTTAGATTTCGATGTTGATGATGAAGACTCAGATGATGGAGAGTATGAGCAGGATGAGGATAAGATGGAATCACTCCTAGCCGATGCTACTGCTGATGAAGAGGGTGAAGGTGAAGAGGATACCACTGCTAAACAATTCAAGAAACAACAAAAACAATTACAAGATAAGTTTTTATTAACACCACTACGTCTACAACAATTAGAACAGGGTGCATTCACATCACACAGCATTAAAGGATTAAAACGTATTGTAGGCGGATATCGTACTGTTTGTCATTTAAGTGATGTTAATTCACAAGATAATGGTGGTGGAGAGAGTGATGATGATGATGGAGGTAAGAGTAGGAAGAAGAAGGAATTTCAAATTACAAGTCCTGTAGTGTTTGATCGATTAATGGCTGTTTGTTTAGTTCAGTGTCATTCGGAGTTTTATTATCACTTGTTGCGTGAGGAGGAAGAGGAGAGTAGCGGTAGTGAAAGTAGTGAGGAGGATACGGCAACCAAAAAGAAGACTAGGGCCGCTGATGAAGGAAGTCTTGACGAGAATAAACCATTACATCCCAAAACATTATCAAAATCACCAAATTGGATTACACTCCGTCCAATTATTGAATCATTCCTCAAGTCTACATTACACATCTTAACCGAATCCGGCAAGGAGGCAAAGTTACTTCAATTTGTATTATCATCCTTATCAAAATATACACCTTATCTAACATCCTGCCCAAAGTTAATCAAACCATATCTTAAAACATTAGTAAGTCTATGGAGTGCACCCATTGATAATTCCGAAGAGTATAATACAGTACGATTACAATCTTTTTTACGTATTAGACAATTGGCAATTGTCTTACCATACCCCTCCATTGAGGACATTTTAAAAATGACATATCTATCATATGCCAAACGTGCCAAGTTTGGTACAGCATCGAATATCAGCACGACATTACCAACATTAACATTCATGGGTAATTGTTTAGTAGAGTTATATACATTGGATTATGCAAGTAGTTATCAACATATATTTATATATGTCAGGCAATTGGCATTGCATTTACGTAATGCGTTGATGAAACAGACACAGGAGAGTATGAGTGTGGTATGCTGTTGGCAGTATGTACATTGTTTGAAGGTTTGGGTTGCCGTGCTTTGTGCTGCATGTGGTACCAAGTCAATTGCAAGTAGTGAATCAGAGGATGATGGTGGTGCTAGTTCCAAGTTGGGCGGTGGAGTAAACAAGGATGAGGAAGCCAATTTACTTGCCTCGTTGGTATACCCATTGACTGAGATTATATTGGGTGTATGTCGTTTAGTACCCAATGTACGATTTGTTCCACTTCGTTTACATTGTGTACGATTATTGCAACAGTTGGCAGCATCGACTGAGACTTTCATCCCAACAACTAGTTTGTTATTAGGCGTGTTGGATATGAAAGAGGTGGGTATGAAACCATTGCGTGATGGCAAGAAGGGGAAGAAGAATAAGGGATCTTCAGGTACTGTTCGTGGATTAAGATTACCATTGATATTAAAGTTGCCCAAGGAGAATACACTGAGGACTATGGAACAGTTGGATAGTGTATTGAAGGAGACGTTTGTGTTGTTGAATAGGGAAGTTGATATGTATAGGTATTCACCTGGCTTTCCGGAGTTTACTTTTGCCATCTTGCAACGGTTACGAAAGGTGAGTTGTTGTGTCTTTGCGCATATGATATGTACCAAAAATACTCACATGATATGATCTTTATTCCTCACACCTACACACATAAACCAGTTTAACAAGGAGATCAGCAATGGTCGATGGCGTGCATACTCCAAGGGTACAATGGAGTTATGTGAGAAGTACTCTACATTTGCCATCAAAGGCCGATCAACCTTGGCAGATGCACCCAAGGATGTTCGCAGGCTCGAGGCTCTAAAGCCTCCACAGACCCCCTCGATGAGGGAAAGGTATGAAAATGCCGTAGCCAAGGAGAAGAGACTCGAGGCTGCCACTCAGCCTGCAATGAAGGCTGGGTTCCAACAGATGGTTAAGGATGCAAAGAAGGAGGAAAAGGCTAACCGTAAGAGGAAGAATGAAGAGGATAGTGACGATGACGAGGATGCAGAAGTGAAGAAGACGGAGACAAAGAAGACCAAGCCCAAGAAGAAAAAGAAGATTGTTGTGAATGAAGCGGATCTCAAGAATGTCCAGGCTCTTGAACAGGATGACGAGGTCAAGGAGGGCATTTGGAGTGAGTCGGAGAGTGACTCGGATTAGACAATTTAGTATGCGTTGTCGGGGTTAATGTGGGGTTGTGTTTAAGCTGAAAGGGTAAGGGGGGTAGCGACGATGTGTTCTAAATAGAAGTAAATGAGAACATAACAAGTCTATTTTTGACAATGAACTGCTTAGTCCCTTGTGAGTATGTGAATAGGAACTGCTCAAACCTTGCGGCAGGTCTTTTTATGCTCAGGCCAGTGCTTCTTCTGACAAGCCAAACTGCAATATTGTTTTGTCTTACACATTGAACATACCCTTAGCTGCCTTCGATCAAATCTCTCATAACAACCCTTACAAAGGCCAGTCTTGCTCTGGCATTTGGGATCTTTACGCATCTTGCCTAAGCAATTGCACGTGATTCTCTTCGAGAAGAAGTCAATAAGTGATCTCCTATCTCCTTCTAGAACATCTGCAATCTTGAGTTGCTTTTTAACAGACAATTCTCCATCTATTAATTCACAACTAGCCTCTAACTCTAACAGTAACGACGCAGAGGCAAGCATACCAGCTACCATCATATGACCTTCATCTGTGTGTTGTAAAACAATATCAACGCTTCGACCCAGAAAGGACTTCCTTACGAGTTCTCTGATTGAAGAATAACTGTAAAGCTCAGGACGTTGACTTTCAAATTCGTCAAATGCTTTTGTGAGTATTTGGCCCGTTCGTCTTTCGGACGATTCCTCCATACACGCGGTGAAGCTCCGAGTCACCAAGAGTTCAAGTAATTCATTTCCCACGTGGTTGGCTGGTAGTGGTGGACAGCTATGTGAACAAAGAGTAACGTCTTGCCAACGTCTTGTAAACCATGAACGCAACACAATCATCTCTTTGGGTTCATCCTCATTCTCATTAGCATCGGCAACGTCTTTCGCTTTAGCCTTAGCTTTTCTTGCCTTGCCTTTGCTTCTCTTGCGACTTGGCATTTTACAACTACTTCACTAATAGCTACTCTGCTTTGGGGTCGCTGTGTTTATTGTGCTGAGTATGTCTTGTTACAAGGGGATGATGTGTCTTAGTTGTCCAGTTCACTGCCGCAGAGTTGTTGTGCTCGTCGTAGGTGTGAACCACTTGTAGCCATGTGTCTGTATTTGTATACATACATACCCCCCAATCAATACTTACATTTTCCTACTCTCGTCATTTTATCTTTGAACAATAAATAATGATTCGAAGATGATTAACTCCTCGTCAGATGAAGGAACTAGGCAATCGCGTCTTGATGTAGTAAAATCCAGATCGAAAGAAAAGCAAAGGAGCAGACCTCTGCCATTGTCGATGGAAACCAATACTCAAGATCTCCATGCTCAGCTGGAGAAGGAGAAGAACATGCATAAAGTTGGCCCTTCCACAAGCGCTGCTCTATCAACACCCGAGCGGCCGTCTCTTCTCCGTGCTGAATCCTCGTCAAAGCTACTCAATCGTAGCCCAGGCAGTAGCAGTCGACTTCTACATTCTTCGTCGGCTTCATTCAGATCGTCAAGGACAAGAGAAAATGATGCAGAGGAAAGTAAGAGCAACACCGAACAACCATCTTTATCAACAACCAATGACGACGCCAACAATAGCCATTTGCAACTCCAATCTTACCGTCCAAAAAGTCTCAAGTCTATTCCACAATCAACATCATTCTTCCTAATGGTTACTGGACATATTGAGTCGGCATCGTCCCACAGTAGTTCGTGTCTAAATGACAAGCTATACTGCCGCTATTCTTATTCATACGGATCAGAAGATTGGAAGGTTGTCCACGGAGTTTCACACGGACACAGTCAGATTGCAACTCAGGGTGTAGTATCTTCCAATGACGATGAGGGAGGGAATGTAATCGTATGGAACTTTCCAATTGAAATATCATTTCAAAGTACCAATCCACAAGGCTGGCCAAGACTTGCACTGTCGATATATGGCTTGGATTTTGCAGGAAGGGATGTATTGCGTGGGTATGCTAGCATGTTGGTGCCCATGAGTCCGGGAAGGCATACCAAGTACCTCAAGACATACCGCCCAGTCAGTGGAAGTAAATTGGTACAATTTGTCAACTGGTTATTTGGTACTAATCCAGGTAAGAATGTTTGACTCATTGTCCATCTTTATATTTCACACTCCTCTGATCTACCAATCCCCAATCCACTTAGAGTATTACGATAGCAAAATGGTTACCAATGGTGATGGAAGATCAGTAACACGAGTAATTAGCAGTGATAGAACAATCAAGATTAATTTGATGGTAACAATGAAGGACTTTGCAACATTTGGATATGTTTCGTCCTCTCCAAAGTAAATGAGTAAAATGTATTGGTACGGAGGTAATTCGGGTACCAACAAGGTACATTGAATGGTGCTTGTTTGTTTTATAAACGTAGCTCTAGTTTTATGAAGACGTGAACATATATCCGATAAATCTGATTTATTGAGAGGCTCTTTTGGTGCTTGTAATTGTTGCAGCAATAGAATATTGAAAATAGATTGTTGTTGTTGCTTTACCAATCAATCCCCACTAATAATTGCACCACATTTCATACCACAAATATCCTCTCAATATTAACTATTTCATATAATCTATGCAGCCTGTTGAGCAGCTGCTTTGGCAGCCTCGACTGCCGCCTTTTGCATTGCAGCCTGCATCTCTTGTATATTTTGAGCTAATTTTTGTACATTTTCCTCCTTCTTGTTTATCATTGACTCTGTCTTTTTGCTGCATATTATATCACGTATATATCAAGATATCAATGTTAATACATCCAATAAACAATATCATAAAACACACCAAACTTAACACACACAACTAAAACATCTAACACTTACATTTCACCTGAAATAAATTCTAGCCTCTTACCAACAGTTTCTTTCGCCTCATCTAAATCATTTTTTATTAGTACTGGTCCGACTTGTTTGTATACAATTGATTCAGAACCATCTGATGATTCTTGATCACATACTTCTAGTTCCTATTTAGTATATTGATTATTGATATGTGGTTTGTATATAATATTATATGGTTGCAAAGTAAGTGATGTAAAGTCAGTACATATCAACACATTTCTTCCATTGCAAACAGATATGATATACACACAATAACATTATGGTATAACTATAAAATTATCAATATACAATATCTTGTAACACATAACCACACAACAACCAACCAATCAATACTAACCTGTTTGACCATTTCATTTTCATTCCTCTGTGCCATCAATGTACCCAGATCAGATTGATGCGTATTGAGTTCGGTTTGTAATGTACGGAATTCACGTATCTTTTCATCCACGGCTGATGCCGCTTGTGCTCCTAAATTTGCCATATTGAATGATATGCGTGCGATTATTGTTTGGGCATGAAAATGCGACTCACAGCGAGCAAACGGAGAAGCGACTAGCTCTAGACTTTGTGCCTACCTAGCAACTGCACGACAAATAGCACGGCTCATAATATCAACAATGGCAACTGATCCAACTCTACTAACAGGTATCGGTGCGGCGTTAGCCTTGTTTCTTTGCGGCGGTGGTGGCGAGTATATATATTTTGTGTGCATATCTTGTGTTAGGTATGATTATGATATCTTTTGTACATATCTCATTATCTTTTTGCAATGAAGGCATATCTTTATCTGTTGCTTATATCTCACTTCTCTATCATGCTACTATTATAAACAGCCGCCTATGGAACAGGTGAGTTTTTGTTGTATATAGCCATCGATATACATATGCTTATATCATATGCTCATATCATGTGCTCATTTCATACACTTATTATATCATACACTAATTATATATTCTTGCTCGCAGCCCATGCATCAGTGTTCGCAATTCGGCATAAGGATATGATGGCAATGGTCCCAGTAGTACAAGCAGGTGTACTGGCAGTATATGGTATCATTATCGGATATATGCTATGTCGAAAGTTAGATTATACTGATGATAAAGTATACTCCATCTCAACAATTGACGGATATAAATATCTATGTGCAGGATTATCTGTCGGCTTATCATGCCTCGTTAGTGGCATTGGTATGGGACGTTATCTACACATGTTGAACTTGGATGAATGGTATTTTGTACGGAAGGGAAAGGCTGATAATAATGAGAATGCATCGAAAAAGTTTGACTTTGTTACCTTCGTATTATGTTTGATCTATTTGGAAGCTATTGGTTTGTATGGCTTGATTGTAGCTTTGTTTCTAATTGGCTAAAGAGGACCTAATAGTTTGCAATGAATTGTATGCTGTTTGGTGCTTTGAAAAGATAATGTATTTCTGCTTTGATAGATTGTATTGCTTGTAATGTATAAGATTTGAAATGCTATACACATTGAGAACTCGTTTTAACATTAAAAGTTGTATGTCCCGTGATACCTGACTCTGGTGATCTGTTCAACATTAAAGGATGCATCTTTAATATCTCCTTTTCTTTCTTCTATACATATTAAGTCTGCAGTTTGTGTGGTCTGTCGCCTGCCCTGTCTTGCCAACTCTAGTGTTTCATTTAACATTAATGATATCTTCAATCTTTTGTTCTTATGTAGATGTCATCCATACCAAGGCCAAATATACTCCCAATGCCTGAAAGGCTAATGCAACGATTGCAAATTGAACACCCACACATCGTGGTAAACAACACGGAATCAACTTATGACAAGCATGAGCATCACTACCCTCCACAGTCCTTGTTATTAAATCATCATAAATATCATAGATTGAAAAGCTGCCAATGAACACTCCGTAGAACAATGTCAAATAGGCAAGGAATGGTGAAAAGGCAAGTTGATCGACCAAAATGAACGCAACCGTTAAAGTAATGAATCCCAAATTCAAAAAGACCATTGTTTTGTTTGGCGAATAGAACAGTGATACGCACATCGCCACACAGAAGAGTATTGCTGCGGCCAACGCGCCCCATCTATTACCCGACAGCACAACGAAGAATGCCCCCCAAAAACTTCCACCGACATATCCAGCAGGAATAATAAACCATCTCCATCCACCTACATATTTTGTCACACCTCCTTCATTACCATATACTTCAATGCCTTTTACGGAACCGCATGTCATCCAGCAAGCAGTGGCATGTCCCATCTCATGGACAAATACTGCAATTAATTTCATCGGTTTCATTAGCATTGTATTCCATAGGAAGTAGATGATAACAAGATCTATACCAGAGTAAAAATAGGGACATTAAAAACGAGTGTTAGAAAAACATGAAAAACGAGTGTTAGGAAAGTGTAAGTATGAGATCACGATGATGTGACAAACAATTGATATATTGCAATACTCACATGCAGCCATTAAACACAAGAATACAATCTCATATGTACCACAACAGTTACTAACTTTCCAATCGACACCGCCAGTAGTTGTATCTGTTGTATCTTGATATAACCAAATGCCTTCTTCACTATCGTAGGCATTGGCATCGGATGAAATATACGATGGATCGGATAGATCCCAATCTTCTTGACGTAGGTAGCCCATGATAATGTTTATATAATCAATAGATTATTGAAGCGCCGCCTCCTGTGCTAGCTGATCGGATTCTTTATGTCAGCCAAGCCGAAAATGAAAGATTGCCTTTTGGTATCCTTGGCAATTGTTGTTGGCGGTCCGTAAGTTGATGTGTTGTTGATGTTGATTGTTGCTTAGTGGATAAAACAATGGCAGAATCAACCAAAGAAGAGGAAGGATGGGGACTATCTTCAGTATCTGCTGCATTCAGTGGCTGGGGTCTCGGCGGCGGTGGTAATGAAGAGCTATCAAAAGATGATGATGGGGCTGATTCTGAGACAAATAAGAACTTGATTCTATCAAATGAGGCAGAAGAAGTGCTTGATGAAACAGCTAAGGCCGTTGCAACAAAAGCATTTGGTTTATTTGATGATGCATCTAAGTATATGTCTGATGCTGTAGCGCAGATTGATGAGGCTGGAGGTAAGGATGTTGTGCATATGATATGTTCTTTTTTGTATTGAAGATTGCGTCTCTCAACACTTCTGAATTATATAGGTGTTGGTAATGCAATCGATGCATCATCAGCAAAAGAAGGAGAGCCAGATATTGTAAATGAGATACAAACATCAGCATATAGTACCTGGTCTACAATGTTTGATTCCAAGCCAAGAGGCAATAGCTCTACTGCCGCTGAAACAACTACAGATGAAACAACACCTCCAGATAAGTTAGATACAATGACCTCAATATTACAATACAATCCATTAAATTCATTAGCATCAAGTTGGATTAATGATCTTCAAAAAGAATCAATTGCAAATGATCCACATAACAAGTTCCGTACCCATTTAGAGAAACATTTGCAAGATTTCCCCAAGAGTGATTATGAAATGTGGGTTGAGGAGGCATTGACATTTGCTGGAGATATTGCCGTAGTTGATGATACATTTTATCGTGAATCGTCTATACATCGTAATATATGGAATGAGAAGATGGCCGAGCTAGATCCGAATGTAAGAGGAGAAGGCGAGGAAGAAGGAGAAGAAACAAGTATATCCGAGTGGAGAAGTAGATATGTCCCAGCTAGACCACCGAGGACAAAGAAGGTAGATGAGACAGCGTCGGCGGTTGCATCATCATCCTCTCCTACTAAAACAACGAGTGATAAGAAGACCACACCTGAGAAGAAGGTTCCTGCATCAACTAAAACAGCAGTATCCAAGTCAGATGACGATGCCGATCTTGACAATCTTCTTGATGATACGGCTCTCCCTCCATCGAAAACTCCACCCAAAGTCACGGCGGTATCAACTCCTACCAAGAGTAATCCAATATTAGAAGCATCGGCACTATTAGATGATGAGGATGCTGATTTGGATGGACTACTCGGAGGTGATGACGACTCGTCTGGAGAAGTTGTATTTGTGAGCAGTAGTCCAAGTTGTTAAACCGGCAAGTAGAATGTTTCTATTTATGTGTTATTAAAGCAGCGTAGCAATGAACACTAAGTATCAACTCTTATCTTATAACTTCTCTACCTATACCTAACAGCTATTTCATACACATTATTACAACTACCCGTGTGTCCTTAGAAAGCTTGTCCGGGGTTAACAGACTTCCATAGAGATAAGATATCATCATCACCCATATCAACTTCAAGATCTATATCGGAGATGTCTGAGATGGAAATAGTACGTTGATGAAGTAACTTCCTCTTCTTTGGAGCTTGATTATCAAACTCATACCGAGAAGGCTCTGTCCGATTGTGCTTTGACAAGTTGATATCATTCTCTAGTTCGGTAGCAGGGGCAGGAGGATATGTGTAGCTGCTTGTAGGATGTACCGACTGAGAGTTGCAATCGTAGTTCTCGGGGATGATAGGACTGTCTACTGAGCTCTTGGTCATCTCGATATCCTTCATGACTTTCTTGTACTCGTTCATCTCATCGAAGTATGTCTTGAGCTCCCTTTTTGCGATCCTTTGGACAAATTGCAAAGTTTCTTGGTCGGTAGTAGATAATTGCTTCCAACGAACGGCAATGATACGAGATAGCTCGAGGAAGCCGATCTTGCCATGGCTCTTCCTGTGTTTTCTCTTGGCCCTCTGACCAGACTTCATATACCAATCTTGTGATATCTTAATGTTCTTGTATCGTTGAGGGACGTCTTCTAGATATACTTTATCATGATCAATTGGCACATCTCCTTCAATTTCTGACTGAATGATATATTCACGCTCGAGTTGGAGGAACAAATGATAAGCCGTGAGAGGACGCTTTGGTTTCAATAGGGAGGAAGATGGAGTAGTAGTTTGCTTGTTCATGGTAGAAGACGATGTTGATGGGGAGACAGTATAAGTTATAGCTTGTATATGGTGGAATGGATAATGATAGGAGACGCGGTTTGACAATTTATGAGCATAGGACTTATCAAGTCCAGCAAGGAGGCTTGGCGTCAATCTTGTGGGGCTGTGAAGATGAGGCAAATGTGATCTTATTAATGATTGAGTATCTTTGGCGGAATATGTATGAAGGATATAGAAAGGGGCTCTACATGACAGTGAAGTTGACTAGCGGCTTAAACCTGCCTAGCTTCTTTTGGCGGACCAAGTCTCAGACATTACTCGACGAAAATGTGAGATGGAAGAAAGATACCCTACGTGCTTTTTACGGTATCCTGCATGCTTGCCTCCTTAAGACGTGAACACGATTGTCTTGTGGTACCTTATCGTGCTAGAGAGTCGTTGGTTGGTGCCACGATATGCACTATCTCCATATCAATTCATACACATACAAATCGAGTGAGCTATATACTGAGAAGAGGAGTTCAGAGACGCTATCGGTATCAGCTTGGTGCATATATCGTCATCGTGATACAAATTGAGCAATAACATTCAGCACATCTAAACTCTTCGATCCACAACCATATCACACAAACAATGAATATCAAAGACAAAAGACCTCCTACTTCAATAGCATATACTCATACCCAGAGCGGTGCATGTAATAACAAAGGCAAGAGATCTCCTGCCTTTGAAGGAGCCAAGTTTGATGCTCACGGGTTTTGTATCCATCACGTAGACGTTAGGATGTGCAGGGTATCCAATGGCAAGTTCAATATAGTTCGTAAGATATGTTACAGATGTGGTAGTTCTAGACTAGCTCGGGATAAGAAGAAGACAAAGAAGTTACATGCACAGAAGATGAAGAAGAAACCTCCTCATTCTCAAGAAGAAGAGACAAGTAAATTGAAATTGGTATCAACTAGTACTAGAACTAGAGACAGAGATAACGGCCATGTGAATGTGAATAGCAGTGAAGTTCAACGTCCAAATCACAGGCAAGATCAACAGACTACTATCAAATGTAGAAGAGAAAGACGAAGGAAGACTGTTACAGATACACGGCATACTACTTCTCCTATTCAGCAGACTGCTCCTGTACTATCTCGTCGACCTTTATCGTCCTCGGAAGTTGTCAAGCCCAAGTTAGATGAGCTTAGGAATATGATGCCACCTCCACTATATCAGGCCAGAAGTAATGAAGATTCCCCAAAGAAGGAGGAGACACAGCTCCCGTTCAATAAGCATGGCTGTTGCAGAATACATCCTACCCGAAAGATTGCCGAGAAGAATCAGGATGGACGAGGATGGACTATTGTTGCTGGTGTTTGCCCTGATTGCTGTGTAAACGCTGTATTGCAGTTAGATCAAGCCTCCAAGCAGGCTCTCGTCCCCACCAAGAAGAGTAATGGCAAGAAGAGAGACTCTGGCAAGGACGAGGAGCTCATTGGTAAAGTTGTTCGAGTATGTGATAATGAGTCTCAACATACATTTCCTACCAACTCATCAACATCAGTAGCATCGTATTATTCTGGATCAAACATATCATCACCTGATTCGGTAACTAAACCGTCACTGGCATTCTTCACGGTAAAAAACAAGTTTGTAGGCCTGAGGCTAACAGATGATGTAGAGCAGAAACTCGACACATCAGGACTATCAGATGCAACTCACAAGCACAAGAATAGAGTGCCAGATCCTCCTGCCCTGCCTTTGTACCAAGGGTAAAGTATAAACTAAAAGGAGACCTCTACTAACTCTATCACTATCTTTATGCAACACTTCCAAAACAACATTACATATACACTAACACTCTCATTCCTTCTTTGACACAAATAACATATAGACTCAGACTTTAATTCATTCTTTCTCTCTCTCTCTTTACATACAGATGGCTAGTCTCACTTCTTTACTTAATCACTTCATACCTCTTTGCTTCCAACAATGTGCTTGGTTGCCTTGCCAATGGACACCTTTGCCATCTTTGAGGCGAATCGCAATGCACCAACGGTATCTGTCAAGTTAGCCTCATCAGAACTCACACAGCACATGAGCAGAACCTTGGCATCAGCTTCCAAACTATCTCTTAGTAAATGAGTCAGCGTCGAGTTCCTATAAGGTACGGAACGATCAAACTGACATCGAGCAGTGATGACATCATTGAAGGCATCAATTGACTTGTTGGCGAACTCAGTATCATCCTCCTCGGTATTATTCTTAGTAGCCGAGCTGTCGTCTTTAACCTTTGATGCACTTGGTGAAGCAATGTCTGACGAAGCCATGTCAACGAATTGAAGCTTCCCTTCAGTGCCCACACCTGTTGCAATGTTTACAGAGGTGATGTGTATCGTGGTGATGACATTCGCTCGACGTCCATGCTTCTTCCAATTTGATCCTTGTCGACTAAGTTGCTCGGCCCGATTGGCAATAGATTCTTGATAGATGGCAACTGCATCCTCGAATGATTCAATGGGGATGGAAACAACGCCCTGAACTACAGTGTTACCATCAATATTGGTACGGATTTCAAGCTTGCCCTTTGGCCATCCAGCGGCACCACTTTCTCGGCGTTTATCTCTTCTTGAATCCCTCGTCTCGCAAATGATAACCTCACCCTCCTGTTCTCCCGATGGTGTTCCAGCCACCAAATCAAAGAGCTTTTCATTGTGAACTTCTACCATTGTCATGGAGAATGCATCCTTGTATCGATCTGTTCTGTGACCAGCAATGGTAAACAGCTGTTGAATGGCTTGTAATTGCACGCCATGATTCTTTAATGAAGGGAGAACATTCTCCTTTTCCTCCTCGTCATTAACCATAATCACATCTCCCAACAATGTATGCGTCTTGCCACTTTCTCCTTGTCCAAACGCCAACAAGGTGACGTTGAACCCATCCAAAGAACTAATGAGTGGTTCCTCCAACTCTGCAAATACTTCATATTGAGATGCACTTGGAGAAAAGACCCGATCATACTTGAAACTCATCGGTGCCGTGTCTTCATTTAATACCAATATATCATGTGTGGGTATCTTCAAAATATTCTTCGATGATGCCTCACTAGGCTTGGGTCGGCAGTATACACGAACAGTACCACGAATGTCTTGCAGTTCATTAAGTAGTTTGAGCCGCATGGCACTTTCAGCAGCCAGTTTCTCCCTGAGAAGATCAGTCTCAGCGGTGGAAGTAGACATTGCACGAGTAGCCTGACTTGACCATTCTTGTGATTGGCGATGGAGGGCTAGCAATTCATCCTTTGACGTGTGTTTGACCAACTCAAATTGCTTCCGAAGTGCAGTGCATTCAGTTTGGAGAGTTGCAATCCGTTCTTTTGTTGCCTCATTCTCGAGAGGGACGGGGCTAGAACTTTTAGATCTCTTATCCTTCTTTGGTAATGGACTTGTCGAGCTCCTTGGACGTATAAAGTGAGGACGCATACGATTCGGTCCCTTCTTGTCCTTGCTACTTTCCAAAGCTTTCAACTTTTCCTCCTCGCTTGCCCTCTTTTCCAACTCTGCCTTCATCTCATCGAATTCAATCTCTAATGTTCGTTTACGCTCCTGAATTAATGTAATCTCTTCTCCCTGTTTCTTCTCTGCCGCCCTAAACTCTTTCTTTAAACCTGCAAACATTCGTGCCGCCTTGCGTCGTTCACTTGCCAACTCTTCCATCATTACTGCCTGCTTCACCTCTGCTGCGGCAGATCTTGTCTTGAGTGATCCAGCCTCTTCTTCGGCAGATTGAGCCTGTCTCCTCCAGAAGCTAGTTGACTTCCTCTCCGCTGACAAGCGTTCTTCTGCCATTCGAGCGCGCGCAATTGCCTCGGCGCTCTTCTTCTGTGCTTGTGCCGCTGCCTCAGCTGCCCTGTGTGTTACTGTAGAGTTCCAATCAGATGACGTGCAATTCTCTGCAGATTGGATTGCCTGTTCGGCAACCTTGACAGCACGTGCAGCCTCAGCCCTTGATGCATCAAGCTCAGATCGGAGTTCAATAATTGCTTGGTGCAATTCCTCAACAATCTCTTGATCAACTCCACCAGTTAGTGAGGAAACATGAGAGTGATTGTCAGTATTATCCACGGTAGTGTTGGCAGCACCTTCAAGATCAGCAGCCTGAATATCCTGAGGCTGCGGGGTGAGCGTACGTGGTTCAAGCATACTCTCGCCCTGACCACCAGCATCTAATGATATCCTCTTTCGTGCAGATTCAGACATTGTTTCTCTCGTATGTTTGGATAAGTTATCATCCATTGTATTTCTTGATCCTGCACGTGAATGACGTGAGCCAACAGCTGATGAAGATCCACCCACATTACTTGATGGAGTTGCAGCGGCGGCGGGAATATTATCTTGATTCAACTCATGTTCACTAACTTTTCTAGCTGATGAAACACCCACACTACCACCAATCGTTTCCTTCCCAAAATCATTATCAAATGCTAATTCAATATCAGCAGCATTCATATCACTATTTGGGGTCAACTGAGGTAATAAACTGGCATCTGTGGCAGTTGAACTACGATTACGAACCTTGGGTGTTGGTGATGGCAATGATGACTTATTGGCACTAACACCAGGCTCGGAATGAGCTGCCGAAATAGCACCAGCGGCCGTGGTTCGTTTGGCTCGACTTCGTGAGCGTGTTCGTGGAAGTGACGGTGTACGAATCTTCTTCTTGGCTGTATCATTTCAAAGTAAAAACATATATGAGCCATTGTGGACGTCCATCTTCACACGCGGCATAACACAACAAAATACTTACCAGCACTAACGGCACTTGACCTGCCAACCCTACCACGTTCAACAACATCAACACCACCACTCTCCTCCTCCTCCAACAATGGTACACCCAAAAATTTAGCAAATGCACTAGCAAATTTATCTCTATCCAATTTAGTCGGTGCCTCGATATCTAAACTTTCCGAACTTGTACCCCTTACATCATT